>Ga0208398_100028_pt1 | contig 278656 bp, 231 predicted proteins | sample LakWasMe79_HOW10_2_FD_183905 | JGI IMG/M metagenome (GOLD analysis project Ga0208398, IMG submission 183905) | Freshwater sediment methanotrophic microbial communities from Lake Washington under simulated oxygen tension - Sediment Metagenome... | ecosystem: Environmental > Aquatic > Freshwater...
CTGCAGAGAAATCAGGCAGTGATCTTAGGGTAGTAGGGGGTATAGCTCAGCTGGGAGAGCGCTTGCATGGCATGCAAGAGGTCAGCGGTTCGATCCCGCTTACCTCCACCAAAGTTTTCGAGAACGGATTAGTCCAAGGTTTTGACCCCATCGTCTAGAGGCCTAGGACATCACCCTTTCACGGTGAGTACCGGGGTTCGAATCCCCGTGGGGTCGCCAAGATTCATCGCAAGATGGTCAAAGCACAAGTTGGTAACAGCCAGTCCGCAAGGGCCGGCGACTTGGCTCGAAAGAGCGAATGGTTACCGCTACCAGGAGTGGTAGTTCAGTTGGTTAGAATACCGGCCTGTCACGCCGGGGGTCGCGGGTTCGAGTCCCGTCCACTCCGCCAGAAAGCAAGCAAACACGGGCCCTAGCGGCCCGTGTTTCGTTTCAACCCCCGTCTGGATACCCGGCTGTGACTGGGATTTCATGCGTCGATGTGGGATGTCCTGAGCCATTGATCGTGTCTTTGGGGCGGTGAAAACCGGAATCGGACCCGGGACTGTATTCGCACAGTCGCCAATTAATACTAATCGAACATTTTCGATATCTGGCCACGTCAGACCGACCGCACGTACTTAAGTTAACGGTGTACCTGGAAGCGACACAACGGCTTAGCAATTGTTCCAGGTACCGGCCGGCGACTGTTTGTACAGGCTGAGTTAAGGTTCCGCAAGCGTATCACTGCCAAGCGTATGTCATGTTCTTGCGCCATCTGGCCACCTCGACGCCACGTGCCACGGCATATGCACAGCCAAGCGTCATTGCATACTCATGGAACAGTCGTTGGTCATAAAAGACCTCTTCAAAGTCTTGGGTTCCGTCCGCATGCTCAGTAACGATAGCCGCATGGGAGATGTCATTGCCTTTGTCTTGGCCAATTTCCTCCGTAACGATGAGCATGTATTTGTTAGGTAGAACTTCTTGTACGTCCACATTACTTGCTTCTTCAATTAGCGACGTAATTTGCTTCTGAAAAACTTGGGTTGCATATCGGTGTGTTGTCAAATGTTGATGCGTCTCTGTTTGATTGGCCCAGCTTGACCAAGCATCCCACGTAACAGGAATAGAAACGAAGACCTTTCTGTTTGTTGCTTGGGAAGCAGCATCGGCTCTTTCGAGCTTCCAGTCCTCATAGCTTGCATGCAGCCATCGGGCGTCTGGCAATTCCTCACGAAATCTTGTCCATTGCCCAAATGACAAATCACCAAAGACCAAACCGACTTGAGGGGATGTAGTGATCCCTGTGCTGTTTAGTCGTGGGCGGCCATGGCGAAAGAAGTCTGACTTTTCTCCGATTGGGGGCGCTGGTTTGACGTAAGTGACGTTGGCGATATCGAATTGAGTATCTACGACAGGCCCTTTTATATCTTGCTTTCCAGGAGGCCTTTGCAGAAGCGCGGTCATATGACGCGTAGAGAGGTCGCTCCAAGCTTTGTGCAGATTGTCGTGATCGGGAAATGGCTTATCGAGATTTATGGGCACATAGTCAAAGTGCCATAGAAAGAAGCTGTCGAACGAATCGCTGTGAAAATAGCAGCCGGAGACAATAACTCCATCAACTTCATTTGTGTCATTTCGCACTCTGTGTGCGACTAGCTTAAGCAATGCATCGTGATCGAGCGCCGTGTAGCCATTGTTGATAAACCAAATTATCGACGTCGTTGTACCTTCTCGTTCAATCCTCGTTTGCTTGAGTTGATTCTTTGCTTTACTAATTGCGACCTTGATAGGCCCTTCCAGGATGCGATCAAAACTCCGCTGTTCATCTGGAGTCAAGGCTGCGCGGTCCAGAACTACGACTGGTCTATTAGGATTTTTGGGTCCAAATAGTGCAGCAAGTTTGGCCTGTCGTTCTGGTTTGGCTAAACCCTCGTCATCGAGCGATTTTAGTTCTATGACACATTTGCCTAGCACATAGTCCGCCCCTCTTTCCGCTCGGCGATCAGCATCAGGATGCGCCCGGCATCCACCTGCCGCTTCAACAACTTGATCGATATCAGGCTCTGAAATCGGGCGTAGCCTAAAGTGACCAATGGATGGATTGGGCATCTTTCGCTCCCTTGGTGAAAGTCCATTTAAAAGTCCTTTTTTGGTATCTGTTTAGATAGACTGATACGCTCCTAATGTTAGCAGTCAGGCTACGTTCCGACACGGAGGGGCAATTAGTTATGGACGAGAAAACGAAAGAAGAGGCAGCTCTTTCCATATTGAGAAACATGGAAGCGACCGCGGCCCGAATGCGCGAGCTGATCGTCTCCATGCCACCGCACGATCTGCTCGGCTACATCTACGCCCAACGCATGATTAAAGGCATAGCGGACCATAGCGATGATCAGCCGCAACTGGAGATGAACGGACAAAAAGATCTGATCAACGAAATCCAGTTCTTGCTGGAGTACGTGCACGCGGTCCTTGCATCGGATGCTGAGCCTGCCGAGATGACATTCGATGAAGGCCGGTGCGCAGAACTGTTTGAACATAGCAACAGCCTGCGGGAACTCGCCATGCTGTTCGCCATGGTCAGCTCTGCCGATACCAAGAATGGTATCTTCGGCCCAAATACAGCCGATATTGAATTTCAAGCGAAGTCCACTTGGGTCATGCTGCGCGGAAACCGCCACCAAGTTTTGGAAGAAGAGTTCTATCGCTACGTTCTGGCGCCCCACAATGAGGTACTGAAAGAGGTATATGGCATTGATGCTTCCGAGGTCGCGATAGGCTTCCAGGCCATGGCTGATGCCACACGTTCTGGGCATGCCGACGCAGGCACCGTATTGCTGGAACAGTTTGAGGCAGCACAGGACTTCGCTGCGGCGCAGGGCAAGGCTCTAAAAGACGTCATGGAGGCGTGGGCCGCATCCAATTCAGAACAATCGAAAACAGCCGGGCGGGCGATAGATGACATGTTTCGAGGTGGAATCGCTAACGTCAGCCATCATACGAAGCTGCCACCGGCGCTATTGGCCGACCTTGCGTACCGGCGCGGGGAAGAAACCGAATTCTTCGCTGCTGGCGATTATGCGGGTACACCCTACCGGACACTACCTGCTCGGAAGAAACCCCTCATTCAGATTGGATCTGACTACTACGCCGTCGATCCGTGCTTCGCCCGCGATGCAGGGTATCGCGCGCTTCTTTACAACCTCCTCCAGAGAAAGCCGGACTACAAGAAAGTATTTGAAGAGCGGCAAAAGATAATGAGCGAAGCTGCCTTCGCCGACATTCTCGCTGCCCAGCTTCCTGGCGCCACGGTTCTACAGGAGGTCTACTACAAGGACCCTGCAAGTAAGCAATGGGCCGAAAACGACACACTCATCCTGATCGATGACGTGCTGTTTCTGGTTGAAGCCAAGGCAGGTGCGGCCGCCACCATTGCGTCCCCGGCGCTTGACTTCGGACGCCACGCCCAGTCCGTGCAAGATTTGGTGGTTAAGGCGTATAAGCAGTGCGAACGCTTCTTTAGCTACCTCAACTCTGCGGACGAAGTACCGCTTTACCACCTCGTTCACGGTAAGTACGAAGAATGCGCGCGCATCCGTCGCTCCGACTACCGCGTGCTTGTGCCGATTGGGCTGACGGTTGAGTCGTTCTCGCCCTTTTCGACATACTGCAAGGAACTTCCGCTGATTGAACCACTACTTGGGAAGCATGCTTTTGTTTCGCTGTCCATTGATGACCTGTTCGTGCTCAAGCGTTTCCTGCCTACACCCGGCACGTTTTCCCACTATATGGAGGTTCGACAAGCCGTGGCGGGCATTCGCAGAGCCAATCTCTTCGATGAGTTCGACCACCTCGGAGCGTATCTGAAGAAGAACCGGTTCGACCAGGACATTCTGGATCAGTTAAAGAGCGGAACGGCGACCCTGCTCATCTGGGATGGCATGAGCGACATCATCGATAGCAGCTTCGAGGGCAAAGACTGGGAGAGCAGACCGCTTCCGACACAAGAATTTCCGGAGGAGGTGTTGAGGCTGCTTGGGGCAGTTGACACCACGCGCGCCCCGGGATGGCTTTCTGCAGAGAGCCATATACGTGACCTCGGAGGGGAAGGCCGAAAGAATCTGGCCAAGATGCTGATCGACCTTCGCCAAACTTTGAACCAGCACCCCGCACGTTACTTCATGCTGTCGGGAGATGTCAAACCGCTCTTCGTATGGCTTCAACGGCATGGCCTCCCAATTGACTGGGACAAGGTGAATGACAAAGCCAGTGCTACCGCGTTAGCTGTCAAAGCAACTATCTCAATCGGAGTCGTGGCAGAGATTGGTGCCGAAGGAACCTACCTTCAGGCGCGATCTTTTGCGGTCAACATACCGACGGCTAGAACTGAAGAAAATGCTCACATTTACGAAGACGCCGTGCGAATGGCTCAACCCACGCGAGCGGTGAATCTCAAAAAAGTAAAAAAAGTCATCCCCCTAGGTAAGGCCAAAAACCCTGGTCGAAATGATCCGTGTCCTTGCGGCAGTGGTGCGAAATACAAGAGGTGCCACGGCCGTTAGGCGCGAGCTGGTCTGCTGTTAGAGACCAGTTTTGGATTTCCCTTCTTATGCCCTTTGGTGTCCGCTAACAAGTTGAAGACAACATGAAACCGTTCAAAATCGCTGACCTTAAGAAGATCAATGAGATCCCGAGTGATGACTCCCAAAATTGGTTGATCAATGCTGAAGGCTCAGTAGCCTTCCTGAAGTTAAGCGCAGACAGTGACGACATCGTCATTTACGCCAGCGGCAGCAGCACCTTGGTTCAAGGCGTCTTGGCTCCAACAGCAAACCTCATGCCTCCTGACGGCGACGACTTGCAGAACAAAAATATTCCGATGCCGGACGACAGTTGGTGTATCCAAAAGGCCTGGGGCGGTGGCGAGGGACATCGGATGTACCTTGAACCACCGCTGAGCTCTAGTAGCAAGTCCTTTTATGGAGGAGAGAAACTGATCTTTAGACGGTCCTTCGATGGAGTCACTGCCGCCCCTTCCATGATCGAGTTGAGTCAGAAGCTAGTACACAGCTTGGATCTGCATTACATGCCGGAGCGAACCGCATATTGCAGACTTGACTCGCGTGGGGATATCGAAGACGTCATAAAAGTTACCCAACTGAACAAGGGCAGTATGTGGGACCACCTGGATGTAGTCACCATTCGCCGAAAGGAATTGGATACCTACATGGCGCTCACAGACTCATGTCTCGTACTGAGGTTCGACTTCACGCGAGTCAGATGGGGCAGCTTTGCTGGTTGGGGTGAACTGAATCGCTATACCCGCGACGCAGATGATCTCTACTATCATGGCGGTACAGACGGGTCAGGAAGTTACTGCAATGGTGCCTTTGTTGTCCGTCCTAGATTGACCGTCGAGGACCTAGTACGGGCGTGGAAGGAAGAGGAAAGCGATGCGAAGCGCAGCTATGCGGTGTTCAAGATCTTTGATAGAAAGAACGACGCAAACGTCGAAACATCGTGCGGCCCGGAATTTCTCTCAACCTACTTTCAAAAGTCTGATCTTCCTTGGGAAATCTCACCTGTATTCTTTCGGCCAGAGGTACTTCATCGGTTCAAAGCCGACCCAGAGAAATACACACTTGAAGACAGAAGCGTTAGTTGCCGTAATGCTTGGTACCTGAAGACCTACGACATAAATGAGGCCGGTCAGGTGCATACCTATATCGGATACCTTGCCGATCTGCCGTATGAGGAGCAACTCTATTGGCTAGCGTTCAATGAATGGCCTAAGGGGCCAATCTCCGCAAGAGCACATCAAACAGACATAGTAGGCGACTGGCACCGCGAGTATGAACCTCTTGCCGCGCTGAAACACACTGTCGCATTGATGGACGAGGAATCTCCCGCGTGGTGGAAGCCGCGCGGCGACGTCTTGAGCAACGCTGTCCGCTACCCTGCGACCGACTCGACAAAGGAATGGGGAGATGAGATTCTTGCCCTTGATCAATATTTAGTGGAGGGCTTTCTCCTCAAGCCGCTCCGTGAAATTGCTGAGGCTGGCGGCCGGAAGATGGAGCAGAAGTGGGCTCCGCTCCGCGTTTTGCAGGAGGCTCTGATAGTGAAGGGATGCACGGACGACGAGGCAAAGTCGCTAGTGCTGCCTATGCAAAAGCTGCATGCGCTGCGCACGGAAGTCAGAGGCCATGCAACAGTTGAAAAAAAGAGGAAGGCAGAATCCGAGGCCCGAACCAACTACGGCACGCTCCGAGAGCACTTTACGCAGATCGTCACGGACTGCGAAAGGGCTTTGGGCAAAATTCTCAGCACATTCGAGATCAGCTTGAAGTCGTAGGTGAACTAACGCGCGACAGTGACTGCAATTTCCCCGGACTTCTCTCTGACTGCGAGTTTCGGGAGTCGGTAAGAATGCGGTGTATCGAAAGAGCACGCTAGCTATCGATAACTCGTTATTGTCGATAGTCAGCAATGACTATGAGTCATCATTTTTCAATCGCTGAGCGTCGCCGCACCCCGTCAAAGAATGCGGACGAGTGTCATAGCTTTCCTCTAATGTAAATGGCGGCCTTTTCGATTTCCGGGAACATGGAGCTGTCGTTAATCGCCATCCGGTCGAGTTCGCGACAAATGACGGTTTTCTTGTTCCCATTGATGCGGATTCGATCAATGGCAATGCTGATGGGAGGCGCCAATTCCAAGTCTGCCTCGTGACCAAAGAGGAGGAACGCTCCAGACTGAGCAAGAATGCGGCGGTTACTCAGCTTCGGCTTGACCACAACGATGGACTTCAAATGGCTCTTGACTATGCGGTTTCGAAAATGGGGCTTTTCTACACGAATGAATTGAAGCAGCCGGTCAATTGGAGCCTGACTATTAAATGGATCAGGATCAGGATCAAGACCGTTTAAAAGTCCGAAATCGATTGCAGCCTTCTCATCCGTGGATAGGTGTGCGAGATTGGAAATGCAACTTGCCGTATCACTATCATAGAACTTGACCAAGTGCTTCTTGACTCGAAACACAATAACTTCGCCGGGGATACCATCATTTTCGCTGGCCGCAAAGTACAAACTTGCAAGCGGATTCCAGGTGACGTCAAGCAGGCGAGTTGGCAATCCATAGTGCTGAACCCTTGCAAGTTGATCGAGCGTTGACCTGTCCCGCTCAAACTCATGCGGATGAGACGATACCAACTCTCTAAGGATTGTGTGCTCGGCATTTCTGGATTTAAGTTCCCGAAGCACCGAGGGAATTAGTTTATGGTGGCTAGCGTTGGAGTGACCGCGATATAGTAGAACTTCGTCAGGCCCCGGTGCAACCTGACGAATCTTTCTCACGAAGCCTTCGAGACTGGTGATTGTTTGCGACATGCGATTTCCCAGGGTTTAGCGGTCAGTTTTTGCACTACTGTCGACGTAGCCCCGACGGCTAACGCGTCGAGCGCCTTAGCGGCTAGCTATCGTTGTCATCCCTCTTTGCCAACTTTTTTGCTGTCGAGTTCCGCGCAGATTTATCTTCGGGCTGGTGGTAGAGCGCCACACCCATTGTCCGGACTTTGAAGTTGGTTCCAGAGCCTTTCAGCTGATGGTCTGAATAGAAAGCAAGCGCGTTGCGGCTGCAGTCGGTACATGCATGTCCATTTGAAACCAGCTTATCGCGCCAAGTATTTAGTTTCCCCCGTGCGTCGGGTGCCTTCACCATGTAAAAGATTAGTCCACCTTGGTTGTGCGAATAGTTTCCTGAGGCGGGGACATAGCGGGTGGTCAGCTGAAGGAATCCTTCTTGGAAGTTGCCGTCTTTCTTAGCTTCGCCGATCCATGCGAAGTCTCCTAGCTTTACTGAAATATCAACGTGCCCGCCTGTCTTGCCATCAGGGATTGCGATATAGCCATGGCGTTTCAGCCCGCCGAGGATGTCCGCGCTGAGCCGGTCTTCACCATCCTTCTGTCGCAACTCGCGACCGGCCTGCATATCGTAGATTAGGTCGTCAATGTCGTTGTAGAGCTGCTCGACGAACTCCTCATACGACCCATCGTCGCTGATCTTTATGCGACGCAATGCCGCCTGAACCGTCTTCCTATTTCCATACCGTGTGAACTCTTCAAGGCTAATCGAGTTCAAGGCTTGTCCTTTCCTTGAAGACCAACGCCGGCCGTAAAGCAGACCAGTATTTCCGTCTCAAGTAAGGGTTGTCCCAATTCGGGGTGAACTACGCCTTCACCTTTGGAGAAATGGGCCACCTCTTCATCGGGGAGTTCGAAATACCCGCCGCGAAATTCGTACATCATGCAAGTTTTAAGCACTTTCAACCGCGGATTGCTCAGATACAGCAATGCTTTGGTAACCAACGCTAGGTCGGGCTCATTTGCGAGGAGCTGCAAATCGGTGAAGGTGTAATGGTCTAGATGAGTCTTGCGAGCTGCCAAGCCCCGCCAGATACCTAGGCATGCGTCCATAACTCCGGGCTCAGCTGCCCAGTCGTCTTGGATAATGCCGACCACGCTCATTTTTTCTTGCGAGGAAGTCGACGAAGCACTTGATCGGCGATGAAGTCGTAGTCCGCTCCATCAACGCATCCTAGAAACTCAGCGGCGGTGACGGCCCCTAGCTTGCCAGCATAGATGGCTTTCACGCTACCTTTTAGTTCCAAGTAGAGATCACCCTTTGGCGGTTTGCCTGGCCAAGTCACGCCGATGGCGTAGGGGGCCACCTTGTCTACATGCAATTTCCCGCCGACGTGAAAGCTGTCCTTTCTGAAATCCTGCGTCCTGGTTCGGTGGATTTGCCCGTGATTGTTTGAAGACGAGTCCTTGCTCGTTGCAACGAATCCCAGAGCAGTCACCCTGCCACAAGCGCTGTCCAAATACATCGGGTTGATCGCCGGATGCAGGTTTACCAGTCCTACTCCAACCGCATCTTGACCGATGAACTTAGTGGTTGCTCGGTTGAACTCGGTCATGACACGGGCAAAGGCGGAGTAGTCCTTGTCCCCATTCAGTCCCGGCGCGAAATCAATTCGAAACTCTACCAAGTCATTTGTTGTGTCCACGACGACGGTGTCGAAGCATGGGACCCATCTAGTTTTGATACCAATGACCTCTTCGTATCCCTCAAAGAACTTTGCCTGGGTGGCCAGCAGTTGGGCTATGTCTAAGGATTCGCGATGTGAATACGACCGCGTCGAAAAAAACTGGAGATATAGCTTGCCGCCCAAAAGCTCTGCTGCAATAAGCTTTGGGGGGGTAGTTTTGAATGTTTCAAGCTCAGCCTGCTGTGTCGGCGCGTTCAGTAAGTCGAACGGTCGGCTTAGGAGGACAGGCTGAAGATCACGAATAGAGCTGGTTGACGTCCAAGCAAGGATTCGGTTCTTAGCCTCTTCGTTCTGTTCGCGTAAATCGAAGAAGCTGACGTGCTTGTTCCCGACAAAAGTGTGCCATCTCGCAGCTTTGGCTAGTGCTTTGTGGGCGCTGTCCCAGATAGAGTCACTGTAGAAGTCGTTTCGGGCGTTTGCGATGGTTTCGAGCCAGCCCCTGCTGACGTGAATACTCGTAGCTGAGAGAATTGACTTGGCCGTTGACCACGACATTCGCGTCGCCAGCAACTCCATGATGGCAATGACTTGCTCACGCGTGGCGACAGAAAGTGTGTCCACTTCAGGCAACAATGTACTCATGCTTCTCCCTGGAGATATTTTTTATTCCACAAAAGTCATGGTAACGCATGTCCGTGCTGCGGTTCTGCTCGCGGTCCGCACGCCACTATCGGAATATTCTCGCCCCGGTTTGACCTGTTGACCATCACTTTGCCTTTGGCTTGCTCTCCTTCAAAACATTTCATCTGGGCTGGTTTTCATTGATTCATTCCGACTCCATCTGGCAGTAGTCAACTCAGTAGGGCTCCTGGTCTGGGCGGCGGCCCGATTCATCTGGCGCGCATGAGCATAGCGTTGGCTGCGTTCAAAGGCGCCCAATGACTTCCATCAGATGGCTAGCCCTGCAGCTTCAAGTTCGGAGCGTAGCTGAAAAGCCGAATTTCGGGGTACTTTGCGATGGCAATTCTCAGTAAATCATGTCTAACAAAGTCGACCAGTTGAAACACGATAAGTGGCGGGTACCCTGGGTTTTCAGGAGGCTCGCATGCGTAAAACCATTTTTGTAATTTTCATCCTACTTGGATCTGCGGTAGGCGTGTTTGCCGCGCTCAATGAGAGCGTCGGTCTCAAGATCCTACTGGGCGGTATTGGTGCCGTCGCAGGTACGGCCATTGGCGGTGCCCTCGCAGGAATTGGTCGTCGCCATGGTCGGCCCCATGCCCAATTCAACGAGACAGATGAGCTTGCAGCTGTACAGGACGAGCAAGCTCGCAACTACTGGCTCGACCGGGGTAGATTGATGGCATCGCCGGGCCTGCCTCACCCCGACGACAACGACCCCCACAGTCATGAACCGTGACTACTTGTCGCGTTTAAGAACGTTCTTCACCGCATCCTTGGCGGCGTCGAGTGTCACGTCAGCATCGCCAATCACCTGCTTGCCGGTTTGGACAAATAGCGACTTCCGGGACTTGAGCGTGTCATCCGGCGTTTTGATGATCTCAGCATTCGCATCGAATTTCCCACTGGCGCCTGCCGTCTGGCCCTGAAGATGGTCGTGAGCCCGTTGAATCTCCGCCCTGACCGGCGATGGCCCAGCATGTAGAGTCTTGCCCGTCGCGACATTGGTCTTCTGTCCGGCCACGTGTGCGTCGTTCGCTTGTCGGTCGCTGTCCAGGTTTGGTGCAAATGATCCCTCTGCACGCCCCTGCTCGTATGCCTCACGGACGCTCCCAAACGAAGAGGGCAGCGCCGACCCATCCGAGAACACCCGTGTCGGCCGCAACCCCTGCCGCGCCAATTCCGATCCCATCATCGTATGCGCCGCCGCACTGGTGCCGCCATACTGCTCGGCGTAGCGCATGAACATATCCAGGTTGTGAGGATCCTGTGCGATGTCAATGGACAGGGTCTCGCCTCGCTCGTGCGCTGCGCTCATGCGTTCGGCCAGGCCCTGGCGCTGTGCAAATACCGCTTCAGCGCGTTCGGCGTGGGAGGTCGCCGTGGCCAGGCGGGACGACATGTCGCGCCCCTCCTTGCTGTCGGAAGCGATCACGCTCATCATGCTGCTGTCCCGCGAGACCCGGTCGCCGAACTGCTTGAAGGCGGCGAGCTGTTCGGTGGTCATGGTGTTGAGCACCTTCTGTTCGTCGCTCAGGATGCCAGACTGGTAGTTCTTCCCGGCACTGCCCTGGATTTTTGCGCTGGCGGCGGGGGTGGAGAGGCCCAGCGAGCCGCTGGCACCGAAGGCGATGTGGGCGACCTGGGACTGCGACAGCCCGGTGCGTTCCGATACGCTTTGGGCAATCTGGTCCAGGTTGTTGAGGCTTTCGCCCAATTGTTCGAAGCTGCTGGACGCGGTGCCTGTACTGTTGCGCGTTGAGCGCAGCTTGCTGACACCGCGCGTGAAGGCTTCCGTGAGCGTGGCGGAACGTTGTTGTCCGGCGGAAACTGCCTCGCTGCGCGCCGTTTCCGCTTGACGGCTGGCTTCGGTCACGTCCTGTTCCGATACCCGCATTGAGACAACGCGGGATGCAAAGCCCTGGTTGCGCAGCAGGCTGGCCGCTGTGCGTCCGGTCAATGCATTGGAGGACAAGGTGTTCCCGGTCAAGTCGTTCTGCATGCTCCCCATGAACGAAGAGGTGCGGTTGGGTGCCAATTGCATCTGGTCCATGCCTACGTTGCCCATGCTGACATTGCCAGCGGCCGCGCTGCTGGTGGCGCCAGACAACGTACCTTGCAGCCCGGACAGACCGCCAGCAAGTGCCGTGCCCATGTTTTGCATTCCTTTGAGCGCCGCCCAGGCAATGAAGGGAACGCTGATCGCCAGGTAGCCCACGACAGACTCCCCAGAAATCGCGCGCGAATAGATGGTCGAGGCCGTCTGCAGGGCCAGCGCCTTGGTGCCGGTACCGAGATCCGCCGCCGCTGCCAAGTCATAGGCGGCGTAAATCGATGCCATGTAGTTCAGGATCGCGTACAACGGCGGCCAGAGCTGGATCCAGATCAGGATGGCGGCGTATCCCTTGAACGCCATCATGGTTTCACGCCCGCTGGTGAGCAGAAGCAACAAGACGAACAAGGGGAAGAGGGCGTAAGTCACGGCCTCGATTACATTGCGGAACACCGGCAGCGCCTGTTCAGCCACCTTGCCGGAATTGAGCCAGGACGCATTCTGCTGAGCGACCGCTTGGGCTCTACCCACCGCCAGTACCATGGCCGCCGGGTCGTTGACCTTCTGGCCGACGATCTTGCCTGTGTCTTCGATGGCATTGAGCACCGCGTTCTGCCGGATGATGTCGGCTGCGGTGGACGCTGCATTGGCGATGCTGTTCTTGAGATAGGCCTGCTGGACCTGGCCCGCGATGGCTGCGGCTGCGGTAGCCCCCGGCAGCGTCGGATTAAGCTGAAATGCCAGTCGCCCCTGAATCCGCGTGATCTGGGCCGGCAGGCGACCATTGAGGTTCAGGTAGACATTCGGGCAGGTATCGATGTTGATGCCACCGGCACCGGTCACCGTACTGAAACGCGCCGGATTGGGGGTGCCCATCAGCGGCCAGACATCCCCAGAGCTGGAGAAGGTTGCCGGATCCAGCGTGCCATCCACCAGGTCGTAGGTCGTGCAGTTGTGGATGAAGTTGATCAGATCCGTCCTGAATCCAGGGTCCTGAAACACCACATTGCCAGTTTCCCGGATCAGCCGGTTGCCGAACATCAGGCCGTTCTGCTCGTAGCTCAATTCCGATGGGAGCGCCCCAGGCCCCGGGATCACCTGGAAGGCGGTTTCAAACAGACCGGTCAAGGTGTGGCCGATGGTGCTGGTGATACTTCCCAGTGCTGCCACCCCAAAGGGCACGTTGTCCACGATCTTGACTGCCGAGCCCCCGGTCTTGTCCACGATACCGACCGTCACCTTGGGCACGATCAGCACGGAGAACACCAGCACGACAGAACCCAGCCACTTCCAGCCCTGCAGCTTCTCGGGCGCGAAGGCATAGGCGATTAGGGCGGAAACAAAGCCGCAGAAGGCGACTGCGGCCACGGCAGACAGGTAGTCGTTGGAGGCATGGATGGCCGCTGCGGCGTTGAAAACACCGAACAGGCTGTCCGAATTCTGGTAGGCGTAGATTTTCCACATAATGGTTCACCTGACGCCTGTCAGCGGGAAAGGTAGGCCGCCTGCTGCCCCAGCATGTCCAGCACATGTTGCGGCATGCTGGAGCGCAACTGACGTTCGAGCTGTTCGAGGTGGCTGGACACGGCCTGAAAGGAACCTACTTTCTGGTACAGCAGGTTCTTCTCCTGCGACAGCTGCAGCAGCATGGCCTGAGCCCGCTGGCGGATATGGTTGGCTTGCTCGCGCTGGGTTTGCTGCAGGGTGTAGTCCTTGTCCAGCGCAGCCATGCCGAGCCGTAGATTGCGCTCCAGGAACACGTAGGCGTAGTCGGCGGCGATGACATCACGGTACTGGCCGATCAGGCTGTCTGACAGGCCGGAACCCGGAATGGTGGCGCCAATAGACAGCATCTTGTAGACCGGCTCGGTGGTCTGGTTGACGAAGCCGACTTCGGATGAGTTGTTGGGGATGGCCGTGCGGGTGGCGATCTTGTCGGCAATGGACCGCATCATGGTTTCCACCTTCGCCGTGAAAGGGGTGTGGGTGTAGCCGGTGTTCAGCGTCACCGCATCGCAGTTCGTGTAGTCGTTGCAACGCAGCAGGTGTTGCACGACATCCGTGCCGGTGCTGGCGGCTTGACCGTAGAGCAACTGGCTGATGGAGGTGAGAGTCGGTGCAATCGGTTCTGGGTCCCGGTTGGCGTCTTCCGGGTAGAAGATCACGGTACCGACCAGGCTCATGATCAGTTCTCGCTCCTGATCATCCAGATAGGCACCGGTGTACTGCAAGGCCTTCCAGGTCAGGTTGCCGACAAAGGGTGCCTTGTTGCGGATATTGGCATCGCCGGAAGACCGTGCTGACGCCAAAATACTGGCTCGGTCGGTAGAGCAGCGCCGACGTGCCGAATCCCGGTCGCTTTCCAGTCCCATCTCGATGGCCAGGTCGGCACAGGTTTCCTGCGAGCTGTAGCCGGTCGCCTCGGCGGCGGTGCTGACGATGGCCTTGGCGGTTTCGCAGGAGTTGATGCGGGCGTTGTTGATCCAGGTTTCCAGGCCCTTGGCCCATTTGGTTAACCCGCCCAGCAGCGGCGACACCGCTTCCAGTGCCAGCTGGAAGGCAATGCCGGGCAGGGCAGCCGTGATGTTCCTGAGCATGTTCTTGAACTCGGTGGCAGAAATGTGGCTGAAGCTGCCACCAAACACGTCGATCCCGCCGCAGCCGGCCTTGGCGCTGGGAAACTGGATGGCAGCCAGTTGGTAAACCTTGTTGGGGGAGCGCATCATCAGGTTGCCACCGGTATAGGTGTTGAAGGTCTGGCCCCGGAAGGCCCCCGGTGCGGTGTAGTTGCCGATGGCCCCGAGGCTGTTGAACATGGTGTTCACCTCGGCATTGAGGTCACCGGCCAGCAGCGGACACGGAACGAATGCGGTGACAGCCGCCAGGGTGAGGGCCATGGCAGAGGCGCCAGTTCTTTGAATCAAAGTGCGGGTCATGTCGGACTCCTACGGAAAAACAGACTGACGGCCAATTTGGCGGGAGGCACTGGGCAGCATGGCCTCAGCCTGTGGCGTGGCGACCAGCGCAATGCGCTCCAGCAATTGCGCTTCAGACAGCACGCCAAAGCCAATCGGCGTGATCTTTCCGGTGAAGGGCTGGGCCAGGAACACGGCCGGAACCTGGGTCACCTTCAAGGTCGTGGCAATGCCGTTGTCGGCGCGCGCATCCGGAAATCCCGGCATGGGTCCGCCATCCACCCCGATGGCCACGACCTTGATGCCATGACGTGCCTGGAAGGCCGCCAGCGTGGGTGCGAACGCATGGCAGTACGGGCAGTCGGCGCGGTAGAAAAAGAACAGCACATGATCCTGACCCAGATCGGCGATGGAGCGGGAGCGATCCACCAACTGCTGCTGCTCGAACACCTCCAGGGCCTTCGCCCCTACCGGGCGACCTTGCAGGGTTGGATCCAGCTCAGGCGTGGCCCAGGCCACCCGCTGCGCCACATCCGCAAAATACGACGCCCGCTCAACCACCTGGGATTCGAGTTCCATGTAGCGGCGCACATTGGCCTCGGTGGGCTGCATGATGGCGATGTTGCGTGTTTCCTCTACGGCTTTTTGCAGGCGTTCGAACGCTACCAGTTCCGGTGCCTTGGGCGGCTGGGCAGGTACCGCCGGGGTCAGGGCTTTGGGTGGGGTCACGGGCTTGTTCTCCACCTCCAACGCCGGGTCTTCGTAGAAGTGCCAGCCGCGCCAGGTGTCTGACCAATAGCGCTGCGGGCCGTCTTGGGCGCTGGCAGTCAAAGTTCCCAGCGTGAGCAAGGCCGTCAAAGCAATCAGCTTCTGCCGGGCAACGGCCGGGTACGTGTGCAGGTTCGTCATGACCACCCCTTCACAGCAGCGAACTCGGCGGCATGCCGTCGAGGCAGTAGTTGATGCCGAATTCCATGGTTTGCTTGCGAGGGGACTTGGCGCCGGGCAGCAGCACGCCGTCCTGCCAGAACAGCACCTTGAGTCGGCTGCAGCCCGGCTGCTGGTAGCGGCGTTCGGTCGTCACGTCGATGAAGATCGGCGAAGTGGCTCCAAAACGCTGGCTGATCGCATTGGCTATGTCTCCCGTCAGTACGCCATGTGCTTCACCGTTGCTGGCCTGGATCGCGGCCAGCATCACCGGTCGGGCATCGGAGACCGGTGTGCGTGGGGGCAAGGACATGTTTGAAGATTCATCGGCAAGCGCCGACATTGCAAGGGCAGCCAAGGCGATCAGAAGCATGGAAGGTTTCATTGGCATTTCCCCTGGCCGTAGTAGCAATTGGAGGCCCCGTTGACGCTGCCGTTTTGAAGGGCATTCACGTTGGGGAGCTTGGGAACGATGGACGCATAGAACTCAGTCAGGTCCATCCTGGAAAAATCCATGCTTTGCAATTGGGCAATCGAGAAGCCGGAGCAGTCGGGACTCTCGGCACTGCCCCAGCCCTTGCCGAACTGCTGGCGTCCTTGTTCATTGATGATCCGGGCCAGCTTGCTGTTGAAACAGCACTTGCCGGTGGTGTTCTCGGTGCACGCCACGCAAAATCCGAAAATACGGATGCAGGACGAGCAGTAGCTGCCAATCGTGTGGCACAGGCCCGCGCCTTCCTTCATCGCGAGCTTCGCTTCCCCCTCATTGCAGGACAACAGCGACATCACGGCATACATCACAACCGCGATGGCCAGCGTCCACGGGTCAAAGGCGATCACCACGCTGTCCCCCGAAAACAGTACTGCGGAGCCTGTGGGCAGGGCCGTGCCATTGACCGCGACCGTGACCCCGTAGCTGGTGAACGAACCACTGAATCCCCCGCTGGTGAGCAGCGCAGAAATGCCGTGGTACAAAAAATCGCGGTTCTCGGAATTCATCAACACATCGAACACCAGCCGGGACCCCACGCCGAACAGACTCTGGTTGCTCATGCCCGCGCCCGACATGTTTGCCGCGCAGCAGTTTGTGAACAGGCGGTCCCGGCAACTGTTGGCCTCGCCTTTGAACACTTGCATGTTGTCGGTGTCCAGATATACGCCCGCCTCGCGTGCCGCCTCCATGAAAGACATGGAGCGGGCGAAGTCGCTGTCGTTCGTGTAGCTGGTGTTGAAGCAACTTCCCGCGAGGCAGAACACGTTGGCGGGGCAGTTGGTCGCTGTCACGGTAGTGCTGGGTGGCACCGGGCAGGTATAGCTGTTCTCGGTCACGTCGCAGACGCCGGTGGTGGCATTCACCTGGCGACAGGCGGTGCTGACCGGTGTGCATCCCGCTGCAACCAGGGGCGCGCATTCGTTGGCTCCGGCGCCCTGTGGACAGGACAGCGGGGTCTCGTAACGCCAGCAGGCCCGTGTGACCGCAACGCCGTCGATGCTCTTGGTGGCGGGGCCATCGACACAGCGCGCTGCCCCGGCCACTGCGCAATGGGGAGCGGTTGCGCTTCCTTGGCTCAGGGGCTGGCATTGGTCATCCCATTGCTCGGCTTCAGCCACAGTAGTCCGGGGTCGGTCGTAGCCCAGGGTCATCTGTGGAATGGGGCCATAGGCCGGATTGACGCGCCAGCCGATGACGGGGCGCCGGGAAGAGGCCGTCCAATAGGAGCTCTGCAAGCCGCCCGTCACGTCGTAGCCAAAGTAAGGCGAAACAGTTGCTGATGGGGCATAGCAAGTGGGTTCATCCAGGTAGCTCGACGCGTAGTTGTCGCCGCTGCCGGTCCAGGTCAGAATGTTGTCGCCGCTCTGCGTTCCACCCGGGCAGGCACCGTAGACTTCCAGAAAGGGGCGCTCCTGGGTGCAAACGCCCCCCGAATCTCCGCCGCCACTGCTACAGACCAACCGGTAATCGTTGGCGACCATGGCTGTCAGGTGACAGGCGTCGCCGACACACTGGTTGCTGACAACCCAGACGCCGTTCGGACCGTCTGCCCAGCCATAAGAGGTGTTCGGCAGAGCGGCCACCTTGTGCGGAAACACCAGCGGTGTCGTCATGTCAACGTCAAAGAAGGCCTGCGCAGCGCCGTTGCTGGTGAGGCGCAAATGCTGCTGCGCCACCGGCCGGTCTGGCATGCACTGCACATCCAACCCGGTGCCGCCCGATCCAGCGTGCGCGAACCATTCGCCCGGTGTGCAGCTTTCACTGCGTGCCACGGAGACAGTCAAGGACCGTGCGCAGGACTGCTGGGCGTTGCCGCTGTATTGACGACAGACGCGGGTTTCGGTGCTGGGTGTATTGGCGGTGCCAATCTGGCAGCCACTGTAGTAACTTGCAATGTCTTCCAGCGTGCTGGCTGGGTTGCCAGCGATGCGGCGTGCCGCCAGCACTGCCGGGTCACTGGGGGAGATGGCTTCGCGGGGGGTATTGGCCGAGGACAGTGCGCCGCGTTGGGCCTGACACACAGGGTCGTTCGGCGTCAGGGAACAGGCGGCGAGCCGGGCGTTGGCTTGGGCCGCCAGGCTGGGCTGACCGTAGTAGGCCGATTCGGGTGGCGCCGTCGTGTAGCCGGGCACGACCTCGGTGGCCCGGGGTGTGGTGATCTGGCTTCGCGTAGCCGCGTTGGCAGCCTGGCCGGAAGCAGTTCCTTCATCGTGCGCTTGGGCCAGTGCAGCGGTTTGCGTCGTGACGAAGCACAACAGGGTGAACCAGGTGATGGCGGATCGAATAGGGCGGTGCATATCAGTTCCCCTGTCCCTGTAAGCGCCGCAGGAATCCATCCGCCACCGTGGCGAACTGCGGTGCCCTGCGTTGCATGTGTTGGAGCGCATAGTCGAGGCTGACATCACCGGCCGTTCGCAGGAAGCCTTCCGGCGGTGCGCAGATGCCGCTGGCACAGGAGACCGGGCGCGTGCCGTCACGCACCAGCACGAAACTGGGTACCCGCTCGATGGCGAAGCGGTCAAAGGCCAGCGGATCGATCTGGATGGCCACCTGGCGCTGGCCGATCAGGCCTTGCACCTGGGCCACGGTCGTGCGCAAGGAGCCGCCTGCAAACCCCCGGATGAATAGGGAGGCTTGGGCGCGAGCTGCCTGGTCGACCAGTCGTTGGAGTGTGGCCTGCGGCATGGACAGGCTGATGAACACAAAAAGGCCCGGTCCCGTTGCGAGTCCCTGCGCCTGTGCCATGGCGTCTGACTGTGCGCTGTAGCCTTTCGCCAGAGCCTCCAGGTCGATGGGCGTGTTGGTTTTGGGCTGGGGCAGGGCGTCGATGTTCGGTTGCATCGGAACCGGTGCCGCGCTCAGCTCGGCATCGCTTGGCGCACGGTAATTCTGCCGCGCTCGTGCCATGTCCTGGTCCGTAATGTTGGGCTGCTCACGGCGGACGCGCTCAAGGTCTGCCTCTGTGATGACGGGTGCCGATTGGCCCCAGGCCGTACCGATGCTGACGGCGCTGCTCAGAAGCAGGGCCGCCAGTGCCATGGAAGGCCGCAGGGATGGGCGGGTGGATGGGTCGGCAAAGGGGTGGATGAAAGGATCAGAAGCCAACACAGCAGTTCCTTTTTCTGAACAACATGAAGGCGAAGTCTTCGCCCATGACCGGGTATTCCTTGCCAGCACCCCAGATCACCGTGGTGCGTCCAAAGGGCTGGCAGCAGCGACCGCCGTCCTTCTCGGTGTTGGGAATGGGGTAGGTGAGCTGGGTCTTGTAGGCGGTCTTGTCCATGACCGGCAGAAAGTACGGACCGCACAGGCCGGCGCGCCCATGCCAACCCCATGAGACCAGTTCGCGGTGCAGCTTGGCGGTCAACCGTTGGGCCATCAGGGCGGCGGTGCGCACGCCACCCAGGTGGTAGGGCACATGACCGTCGAGTGGATAGAGCCCACCCTGGCAGCCTGCGCACCAGAACATCTCGCGGATGCCGAAACCCAGGGATGCTGCCACGCAGTCGGCGGCACAGGCGGCGATGGCGACCGGATTGGCGAACAGCACCGCGTCGGGGTTCAGGATCAAGGTCAGTTCGTCGTCGTTCCAGAGTGGATCGACCTCGGTGAGGTAGGCCAGATCAAACGATCCCCTCTCCAGGCAAGGAAAATCCGCCACCACCTCCAGCCAGTACATGACGGGGTTGGTGTAGTAATGCGCTTGGTAAAAGCTGCCACCGTCGCCATCCCCCTCGGGTCGTGTGAACCGGGCGGCTTCGGGCGCCGGAATCCCCGGATCCAGGTTGATGCCGCCCAGCGAGGTCAGGCAAAAGGGCTTGCGCACCGCCTCGACGTGCCGCGCCGGCTCCCAGAAACCGATGGACAGACCGATGACGGGATTGACGCCGCAACTGCATACCGGGCTGGCTGGGTTGTCGATGTCCTCCTGGTCACCGAAGTTGGCGATGCGCGCGCTGCCGATGCTGATGGGCAGGATGCAGGACCAGCAGATGTCGGTGATCGGGTTGGGGAACTTGCCGGTGCAGGTGGCGACACCGGCGGCCAGCGCAGGGATTGGTAGCACGCCCATGACCAGCAGGAGCACTGTTGCGAGCGCAATCGCCATCTGGTGAAACAGCCGTTTCATTTCGTGACCTCCAACTCGTCAATGCGCAGTCGCTGGCCTTCCTGGGAGACCAGGGCCGGTACCTGGCGGATGCCGAAGCGCCGGGTCAGCAAACCCTGCTGGTCGTAATAGACAGGGATACGCCAGGATTTCATGAGGTTGAGGTAGGACCCGCCGGTCAGGATGGGTTTGACCCGTCCCTGGTAGGTCGCCATCAGTTCCCGCGCCCGGCTTACCTGGCGTCCGTCGCGCGCATCAAAGAACAGCAGGTGCTTGGACAGCGATACGATCTCCAGCGGGTTCTTGCGCGTACCCGCCGGAAACAGCAGTCGGCCCTGAGCGTCCAGGATGTTGCGGTCCAGTGTGAAGCTCGGTTCCATATAGAAGGTCCGTGCGGCCTGTGTGGTCCGGATACCTGGGACTGGCGTTGGGTTGGTGACCGTCTCGACGCCGCGCGCCTTGGCGTCGTCTTCCAGGCGCTTGAGTTCACCGGTGCGCTCTTTTTCGCGCAGACGTTGCTCGATCATTTTGAGCAGGTGCGGTTCGCTGATCTCGTAGGTTGGGCCGATGGCGCCGAGGTCAGTGGCGCAGGCACAGGATGCGCCGGTCAGCAGGGCAAGACCTGTTAACAGACTGTTAAAACCACGGCGTGGGCTCATCGCGCCCCCTTGTCTGGGCAGCGCAGCCGCTGGACCCATTGGTCGCGGGCATTGGAGTCTTTGAGATGGCTGGCACGGATCAAACCCATCAGCACGGGGTCTCCCTCGCCCTGGGTCATGGCCCGGCGCAGTTCGACCGTGCTTAGGGTGCGCCCGCAACGCTGATGAAAGGCGGCCAGATAGGTTCTTGTACCTTCTTCAGCGGCGGGCGCGATCTGCTGCAACAGGCCCAGGTAGTCGGCAAGTGGCATGTCGTTGGTGTTCTGCAGGCTACCGCGCGCCGGGCTGGTTTGCGCCGGTGTCGACGAATGGGCAATGAGGGTCAAAGCCGCGACGAGCGCAAGCGTCACAGGGAGTTTCTGAACCGGGGATGGCATGGTTTCTCCTCAGAAAAGGGGGGTCACGGTGGCGATCACCTGGTCCGCGCGCACCAGGCCGCTGCTGCGGTAGCGCGAGTCGAAGGAATCGGGTCCCGTGCCCTGCACGTAGTAGTGCCCCGGCGGAATGACGGTGGCCGTGATCGGCTCCAGGGGCCGCCGATCAAACGCCTGGGACTTCGCGAGGCCGACGACCTCACCATTGACTGCGACCGCGCGCTCTTCCACCGTCACTCGGTCACCGGGCAGTCCGCGTACTTGTTTGAAGAAGGGTTGGCCACGCAGTCCGGGGTAGCTGGCTTGTGCTTCCCCTGCAAAGGAAAACACGATGTAGTCGCCACGTTCCAGCCGGTGAGGACCGTAGTGGACCAGCGCGACGCGGTAGGGCAGACTGCCCGTCCAGTTGAACAGCACCGGCAGGCGCGGTGTCGGGTCAATGTAGAGCCGGGTGTAGGCCAGGCCCCAGATTGCCGCCACGGGCAGGTACAGGTACCAGCGCCGGCGGACATGGCGCAGGAATTCCGCCGTGTGGCACCGCAGGCCAGACCATTTATTCGCGGCAGATCCAGTCGACAAACGGGGCGCGGGTATACGGGTAGAGAAGGGCGTCATGGCGTATCCACCTTCTTGCGCAGCAAGGGTGTCAGGTCCACGGTATGCGACGTCCAGCCCGCGATGGCACTCTTGAGCACGACCAGGCAGTTGCAGTCGCGTGGCAGTTCTTCCAGCGCCACGGGCAGTCGCTGGGCAAAGATACGCGCCATCAGCAGGGCCTTCTGGCGGTCCTCCTCCAAAGCGGTCTTGGTCAGGATCTGGGTGAACTCGGCTTCCTTGGACCGGTAGACCTCGGCAACATCGACCACGCCAATGACCAGCGCGGGCCGCACCACGATGCGGTCATACAGTGCCAACCCACCGGCCACCAAAAAAAGCAGCAGCAGCGCGTTTGCAAGGATTTGGGCAACGGAGGTTTTCATACCGCATACCCCCGACGGCGCAGCAGTTCGGTGATGGCCTCGTCCACGCTCAGACCCTGAGATCGCAATTCGTCAATCGGTGCGTTGTCCTCCAGCTTATTGGAGAACAGCAAGTGCGTGGCCGGATCGAGGATGTTGCGCGCCACGCCTTCACCGACCGGCGACGAGATGTACAGCTCGGAGAACACGCCCGCTTCGGTGCGTAACGAATTCAGCAGACGTTTCTTGGGTTCGTCCATGGCCAGGCGCCCCTTGCGGTCCAGCATTTCGATGGATTCCGGCTTCTGGCGCAACAGGAACACCCAGTCTGAGCAATTGAAGGCGGCTTCCATCTGGGCTGAGCCATAGAAGTCATCGGCACTCTGCGTTGCGGTACCCAGTGCGCCGCCGTACTTGCGGGCACGCCGGGCCGCTTCCTCGATCACGGCTGCCTTGACTGGGTCGTCGGCACCCACGTCGCCGAGCTGCTGCTTGAGTTCGTCGATGAACAACACCTTGCGCCGGTTGCGCGTCAGGTACATCTCACCGGTGATCTGGTGCAGCAGCAGGATGTTGACCACGGCATGCAGGTCAGGGCGGCGTTTCAGTTCCTCGTTTTCGATAACGATGAAGTCGTTGGAGAAGTCGACGTTGTTGGGGCCCTCGAAGAAGCGCTCGTACTGCCCGCCGCGCGCATAAGGGTTGAGCATGATGGCCAGGTCCTTGATGCGCTGGTCGTTGACCATGCCCAGCTCTTCGATAGAGCCGGTCTTGAAGGCATCGCGCAGCGCCGTGATCCGCAGGTCACGGCCATACTCCCGGAACAGTTTGAGCACCATGGCCGAAATGGCCTTGTACTGGACCTCTTCCAACGTATGCTGCATCGAGGCCATCTTGGCGATGCCGGGCACCAGCATGTCAATGTCCTCATTGATGTCCGTGATGTGGGTGAATGGGTTCAGGCAAATGTTCACGTCAGGTCGGAATTCGATGTAAGTGCCTTTGGCCTTGCGGCACAGCTTCTCGAAGGAACGCCCCAGGTCCAGCATCCAGACCTTGGCCCCAATGGCGCGGTAGGACCAGGCCATCTCGTTCATCAGCACCGACTTGCCGGAGCCGGGGGCGCCGATGATGGCGAAGTTGTAGTTGCCCAGGTCGTTGTCGAAGATGTCCAGCGTCATCAGCTGGCCGCGCCGCCCGCCGAACACCAGGGCCGGCGTGCGCGTACCCCGCCATTCCGCGATCAGCGGCGCCATGTGGATGGCGTTGGCCATGGTCTTGCGCGTGACGCGACGCATCTTGGCCAGATCCCTGTGGAATTTCTCGGTCAGGGTCATCGGCAGGCTGGCCAACAGCGCCTGGCGGTGCATGTAGGCGTCCGCATTGAGCTGGAAGCCGCGCCCGCGCCAGATGGCGTTCGCCGTCTCATGGGCGGACACGGCTTTTTCTGGTGTCGAGAAGATCGCCAACTGGTGGTACAGGCTCACCAGGCTGCCGCCGGTGTCGATGGCATCGGCCGCAGCAGTCCAGTCCTGCAGCTTCTTGTTCACGTCCGGCATGACGTCAGCCATCTTGCTTTTGGCGTTCTGGGTGGCGCGCACATGGTTGGCCATGACCACCGACTTCGTGGCGTTGGGATCCAGTACATGCACACCCATGGTCAGCAGAAAGGGAGCGCTGTACTGCAGCGCCGGTTGCATCAGATCGCCGATCAGCGAGCCCATCTGCCATAGCGCGAACCGCTCCGGAAAACTCTTGATCGAGTAGAAACGTGCCTCCAGCACATCCCGGCTGTTCTCCTTCCACAGCGTCAGGCCGTTGGGGTGCGGGTCCTGGATGGTGTCGAAGTCGACAATCTGGTCGCGGATCTCCCGCCCATCGTCGTAGCGCAGGTCAGGGCCATCGCCGGTTGTGTTGTTCAGGGAGATGCGGTCCGGGTTGGTGAATAGCGCGCACCAGTTGATCAGGTCGGCGGCGTCACACACCCGGTTCGGCAGGGACGCGGAGCGCAATGTCGAGGCCATCGAATCGCGCAAGGCCATCAATTCGTCGCGTTTGTTCAGGTCCTCGGCGTCGCCGACGAAAGACACGCTCAGCATCAGCCGGAAGTCACGGATCGTGTAGTGAAACCCTGCGGTCATCGACTGCTGGGCTCCCTGCAGCAGGTGGCCGACCCGTTGGCGCGCCAGCTTGCGAAACAGGTTGTCGTTGCGCGCGGGCCGACCCCATTGCTGGGCCTTCTCGGCCTGATCCTCGTCCTCGACGCGCAGGTTGGCGTACTGACGCAATTTGGCGCGGACATGGGGCGAGGCGAATAAATGGAACTGGATGCCGGTGCCGGGCGGGCAGTTGGCGTACAGCGAGACCAGCACCTCGGCCATGCGGTCGTCGGCGCCGGATTGGGGCATCACTTCCAGCATGAAGCCCAAGCTGTCCCTGTTCACGAAAATCTTCTCGGTCGCCAGGTAGGCAGAGTAAGGGAGCCAGCTCGCGAACTGTTCGGCCGGGGTGTCGATGGGCTGGCCCAGGTTGAACGGGCTTGCGTGAGGGCGGGATGCCCGGGTGGGGGTGGATGTGTTGGAGGATGGGATCATGACGGGCCTCACTGCGTGCGGTTGAACGAGGTAGCCGCGGGCGTGCCGACAGTGGGTCTACCGAATGGTGGGGGAGCGATCTGTGCAGGCGTGGTGCGCAAGGTTTCTGACGGCTCCGTTGTGCCGCCGGTCCCCGGATTGACGTTCCCAGTCGCCTCCGGCGTCTTGGGTGGTGGGCGCAGTGGGGCATAGGTGTCGCGAATCTGGCGCTGCACGTGGTCGATCAGCCATTGGCCGGTGCTGATCTGCACGTAGACGTAACCCTGGTCATAGAGATCACCGTCGGCGTCTTCCCAGGGCTTGGTCCACAGGCGCAGCACGCTGGCCTGCGAGCGCAGTGGATTGGCACCTTGGGCGGGAATCAGCGTACTGGTGGTCACTACGGCTGGTGCGGCTGCCAAGGGCACGCGACGCGGAACAGTCGATTGCGACGGCTCTGACGGCGTCGGTGTTTCAGCGGACGGCTGCTGGCGCTGGCTGGGCAGGTTGTTGTGCAGGGCATTGGCATAGGTGCCGGATACCGAATCACAGGCCACGCCTTCGGGCGCCTTGCAGGCATATTTGGAGCCGCCGCCCAGGCCGGACAGGTTGCCGCAGCCACTCAGGGCCAACATGCCAGCCAGTGCGACGGCCTTCAGGCCAGTCTCCCCTCTCAGAAGTGGAAATTGCTTGCTCATGGCCGAGCCTCCTTCGTGGTTTGCTGGAGGCGTGCCTCCAGCACGGTGCGATCGACGTAACCCTCGGTGCGGCTGCCATCCGTCCAGATCAAGGTGGGGGTACCTTGAACAGAGAGTTGATGGGCCAGTGCCAGGTTGCGGGCGATGGGGTTGGGGCAGGGTGCTCCTGTGCTCAGCAGGGAGTTGTCACCGTGCAGCATCAGGCGTTGCCAAGCCTGTTCTCGTTCGGCTGCGCACCAGACCGCGATGGGCTTGGCCTCACCCTGGAACGGCACGAGGAAGGTGTAGACGGTCACGTTGTCGATGCTGGCGAGCTCGGGTTCCAGCTGTTTGCAGAAGGAGCAGTTCGGGTCGCTAAACACGGCGACTTTGCGTTGGCCGTTGCCGCGCACGGTCTTGATGGCATCGGCCAGCGGCAGCTGATCAAACGATACCGAACGCGGCGAGACACCAGGGCGAACGGCCTCGTCCGACAAGCCTGATGCCTGTGCCAGCTTCGGCCCGGTGATGTCCCGCATCGTTTGCGTGTCAAAGACCCGCCCGAAGATGAAGTAACGCGGATTCCTGGCTGCCACATAGGCCACGTTGCCATTCATCCAGACTTCATAGATGCCCTCGACCGGGGAACGCGAGACCTCGGTGAAGCGGGTGCCGGGATGGGCCTTTTTGAGGGCGGCCAGCAAACGCACTTCCTCTGCGGTCGCAGCGTGGGCCGGGGCGACGACGCAAAGGAGCGCGGTGACCAGGGCCGCCATCAGGGTAGGGGTGTGCTTTGAGGCGGGCGTGGGCGCGCGCCGGACATCAATAGTTGCCATCGTCAGGAACCTCCAGATAGCGGGTTTCAGGGAAACGTTCGGGGGATTGGGCGGTGCGCGACGGCGGTGTCGCGCTGGCCGTCATGGGCACGTCGATACGAACGCCCTTGGTGATGACCACGTCGATTTCGCGGCCGGCATCGACTTCGATGACGGGGAATGTGTTTTCGGCCAGCTTGATGTAGTACTGGGCCAGGCGGTCCAATGCGCGACCAACACCGGAGCCGACCCCCGCACGGTAGGCGTCGGCCCCCTGGGCGCTGGCGACCGTACCGAGTGCGGAGGTGCTGTACTCTGTGGATGCAGTGGACACGCCCTGGCCGATGCCGCTGACCACGCCGGCGAGCAATGCATTGGCCAGCATCTGGCCTTGCTTGGTCACCAGGCGCCCGCGCATGCCGACCTTGCCGTCCTCCCCATAGACACTGCCCTGGATCTTGACTTCCAGCGTGGCGCCGTCGGCGCGCACGCACGACAGACTCTCGGTGCGCAGGTAGGCCCGCTCTGAACTGATGTCGCCGTAGCCCGCAGCGACGACGAAACAGTCGCGGTATTCGCCACGGAAGCGGTTGGGCAGGATGCTGTTGTCCGACAGGCGGATCAGCACCGGGTGGGGGTTGGACTGCGATTGGCCGCCCGTGGGCGCATCCAGTCCTCCAAGCAGCGTACCGCGCGTGAAGCTCACGGGCAGGAAGGTCGAGACGGTTCGAGTGTCCTTGGACGAGCTGGTATCGGACCCTGTTCCAGCGGAAGGGCCAGTCGTGCTGGTGGGTTTGGCCCGTTCTGCCAATGTGATGCGGGTGATACCGGGCGTCGCAGGTATCTCGTCAAGCTGCCCAGGAGATGGGGTGCCCGGCATGCCGCTTGGCAGGGCTGACATCGGGGATCCCTTGAAGGGTGGTGGCAAAGGTGGCAGGCTCGCGGCCGGAGGCATGCCCGTCGAATGTGTGGACATCGTGGGTAAAGTTGGGGGCGCTGATGGCGGCGGATTGAGGGCCGCTTGCTGGGTGGAAGTCAGCTTCTGCTCCAGGTCAGCGAAGCGCTGCAGGGTCTTGGACTCAAAGGCCTGTCGGTCCTTGTTCATCCGGCCCTGTTCCTCACGCTCGTTCTCGTACTGCGCCAGCTTGCGACCGGCAGTACCGACCCATTGGTCGACTGGATTGACCTGGCCGCCGGGCGGCATGATGCCGATGTTGGTGACCGCGCTGGGCAGCCCGGTTGATGTTCGGGTCTCGCCGCTCTTTGGACGCGATTCCGTGAAGGAAAACACCAGCCACAGCAGACCGACGCCACCGACCAGGATGGTGGCGAGCATGGCGTACTGGCGCTGACGCGGGGACAGGCGCGCCAGTAGCTGGTTCAGGACGTGGGTCGGGCTGCGTGACGGACTCATGGTGTACTCCCACGCCGGATCACATAGACGCTGGTGCTCTCACCCGGACGCAGGTTGTGCTGCTCGATCGCGATGCCGGCGACATTGCCGCTCTCGCGGTCGAATTCCTGTTCGGCCAACACCATGACGTCCTGACTGACGTTCTGCAGCAGGTATTTCTCGCCCAGCAGGCCGCGCCCTTCGTACTGGCGGACCTGAGAAAACCGGGCCTCGGCCCACAGCTGAATGGAGCGGCTGGTCTCTTCGACCCGGATGTCCGCCGGAACCCGGTCGGACGCCATCGCGACCAGCATGGCCTTCATGGCGCGGATGTGGTTGGGCGAGGGACCCGCCGGGCTTTGGGTGGCTGCAGTGGGTTTGAGCGACTTGGGCGTCTTGTCGCGGATCACGATGGTGTCGGCCGGTGTGTCCGAGCGGCGCAGCAGCAGGGTGTAGGTGGCTGTTGCCGAGGAAATGAACAGGTTGATGGGTTTGGTTGACTCACCAACCGGACGAAGGTAGATCTCGCCCTTGTCGCGGTCGCATTCCAGGACCACGTCACCACCGGGGTTGACCACTGGGGTGAGCGGGCCGCTGGGGCTTGCTCCTGCTGGCATGCCGGGCATGGCCGACGGTGCCTGGGCTGCACCACAATGGCTTGAATAGATGTTGCCGAACACATCGGTGATGGCGCTGCCTTCGATGCGGATGCGGGTGGGTTCCTTGATAGCCAGGATGGCCTCGACCGACACGCCGTCGCTGGCTTCAATGAGCTGCAGCGCGTGGACGGACGAGGCTGCCAGAGATGTGACGGCTATTGCCACGATGGCTGTCAGACGGGCAGGCAGCGGCGTGCGCGGATGGCGATGCGCAGCCACAAGTCTGGGTCTATTTGCTCGCATTGGGAATCTCCTTGAAAGTCTTGAGGTGCATGCGTGCGCCCGAATAGCTGAACTCGACCAGGTAGGCCTTGGCCTCGTTGGCCGTTTCGAAGCCATTGACCAGGGTGCGCAGGCGGCCCCGCACGACGACGTTTTGCGCGTCCTCGCTGGGCACCAACTGCTGGGGCGCAAAGACCGTCGTGGCATTGATGCGTTTGAGGCGTTCGGCTTCCACCTCCTGCCGGGTCTTGATGGAGCCGTACTGGTCGGATTCGACGTAGCCGAGCAGCATGTCCTTCTTCCAGTCGATGCTGGACGGCGTGACGTCGAGCACCAGCCAGGCCATGAAACTGGCCATCTGCTCCAGGTACTCGCTGCTGGCCTTGTCGCGGATGACCCAGAAACTCTTGTTGATGGAGGGCGGCACGATCACCGTGCGCACCGTTCCCAGCAGGTTGAGGATGACAAGCAGGGCGATGATCTGGCCAGCCGCCAGTGCACCCACGGTCAAACCCAGGCTGCGGTTGCGTCGGCGCATTTCCTTGATGTCGCTGTTGAGGCGTTCGAAATCCATGAGAAGTCTCCTTGCGCTCAGCCGACCATGCGGCGGATATGGGATGGCGGTGTGGCGCGCATTGCCGTCACGGGGTTGGCTGGCAGGTGCCAGTACAACCAGTGGACGGCGAAGGCGGGATGGCGGTCAGCCGTGAGGCGAGCAACCCAGCGCGACAGGAAGATGCCCGTTGCCATGCAGGCGGCAAAGGACAGCTTGCTGCCGGACAGGTAGCCGACGAAGAAGAAAAACAGGACCGGGGCGGCTACATCGATGTCCCAGAATCCGATCTTCCACTGGTCATCGAGACGACGCGGGATGTAGGTGTCGGCTTGCATGCGAACCTCCGAAGGGGTGTCCAGGGGTTCAGATGACCGCGCCCATGATGGCGCCGGCGATCACCAGACCCACCGCTGCGAAGATTGCCAATCCCACGTAGAACAGCACGGGTCCGAAATTGCGTAAGGCCGAGAGCGAGATCAGCGCGACCACGAAGCCGACGAAGCCCACCAGGGCCTTAATCCCAGGGCCGAGCGCAGAGATCTGGGTCAGGGCCGACGTGAGCGGGCCGGTGATGCCGGTGAAGCCGACCAGATCCAGGGCATAGCCCGGAAAGGCCATGCCGAGCCCCAGAACGGTCAGGGCGAACGCGAGCAGTACCGGCTTGCGGGCCGACGATGCACGTGAAAAAGATGAAGCAGACGCGGCGAGAGTGGCAGTACCCATGAGAACCTCCAGAAATGTGTGAACTAATAACGTTTGTCTTAAGAAAAGGCGGGTTGGCAAGGCGGGTGGGAGTGCAAGCACTCAGCGGGTTGTTTGCAGGTAGAACTGGGGAATGACGGTGAGGCATTTGGTCGGGTAGCGCAGCGGGTCATGGTCATTGCTCCCCGTCACTGCTGAAGAGGACGTCGACGCGGCGGTTGAGGCTACGGCCACTATCCGTGTCGTTGGGAGCCATGTAGCAGCAACTGCCTTGGGTATCGAGTTTCAAAACAGGTGCCAGATTCGGATGGGCGGTCCGCAGGTAGTCGTGGACGGTGCGGGCACGGGCTATGGCCAGCAACTCATTGGCGCTGGCCGGCCCGATACTGTCGGTGCGTCCCGAGATGGTGATCTGTTTGGCATCGGGTGCCGCAGCAACGGCACTGTCCAGAGCGACTTTGTCTGCACCGCTCAGCGAGGCATCGCCAAACCCGAAATGCACTGACACTGTCTTGCTGAGAGACTCCGGGGCAGGAGTGGATGAAGAAAGCGAATCGGTCGCTGTGCCTGGAGAAGCAAGAACGATTTCTTCTCCGGTGCTCAGGGTCGAGGCCATAACGGTCGGGCGGGGCACCGGCAGCGCTGCAGAGGGAAGTAGCTGTGCCAGCGTTTTGGGCGTCACGGCCGGACAAACGGGAGGCGTGCACAGACCGAATGCAGCTTGTTGTCCGAAGTTCATCTGGGCCAGGTGTGGCGCGGGTGGGGCGGTTTGCGCAAGCGAACCAGTCTGCTGGCTGCGTTCCATCAGACTGCAGGAAGAAACGAGCAGGGCAGCGCAGAGTGGCAGGATCCAGCGGACCGCGCTGGCGAACGAAGAGGAGGGAGACTTCTTCATGGTGACACCCGGACAGCAAGTTGCATAGAAACGGTGGCGGGTTCTGGCGTCGGCTGGCGGTGCCGTGCTGTCGAGCCCGCTGTGGTGAACGGCTGTCGTGATGGCAGACGCTGATACACCCGCCACGCGTACTTGGCGCGTGCCTGGGTGCAGGCCTCGCCTTTGAGTTGTGAACACGCTGCGTTGTAGGCACCCACCGCATTCCAAGACATCCCTCGACGAGAAAAACTGTCGGCCAGCAGCCAGGCACCCACGTGGAGGTTGGTGCAGGGGTTGTAGAGATCGGACTCCCGGATACCGTAGCGCGAGAGCGTGCGCAGATGCCCGCTGTTGATTTGCATCAGACCTATGTCATACGAGCCGGTACGCTGCAGGTGTGAGCGGTTGACCGCTTGGGGGTTCAGGTTGGATTCGGTTCTGGCAATGGCGTACAGCAAATCGGCTGGCACACCGTAGCGTTGTGATGCCTCACTCCAGCAGGCCAGTGCCCAGGTGGGCAGGACTGCCAATACAGCTGATGCAACCCATACCGAGAAAACCGACAAACGCATGACGCACCCTTTGAAAAGGACTGTTACAAGCTGCTGGAAGGCAGGCCATAGGGTCTGGGCCGCCTGTCGTGATCAGGCGGTCTGGGTCGGGTTCGGGTCAGGCCGGGCGTGATGCCGGGCAGGGTGTACTAGCTGCGGGTCGGGACAGGTAGGTGCGGGTGGCGATCGGTTCAGTCGGAAGCGATGCCGGTTTCAGGCGAGTTGGACTTGCTCTCCACGTTGCGCCCGTTCAGCCATGTTGTGGCGCGCCTGCTGAAGAATGCTGGTGCCGGACTCATCTTGATCACGGCACAGGGCCACGCAGGCGGTTGTCAACTGGTCGAGCTGGAACTTGGGGTTCGGATGGCGGTTGGCAGGTGAGCGCTGCACTTCGAGCAAGAGCTCGTATTGTTGGCGCCACATGGATTCGCGGCGGCGTGGTGTCTGAGGGGCCCGCAGCACCAAACGGGTTCCTAGAAAGCGAAAGATGCGTACGGGTGCATCCTCGTGCGAGAAGACCAGCGATACGCATGCGGCGATCAGGTCGGGGAAGCGGAAGGTCGGAGAGAGGTTGTTTTCGCTGCGCAGTTGCTTGTATAGCCAGACGTGCTCCTCGAGCCACAGGCGCGTCTCGATGGTGTCCTGGTGATCTTGTGCTGATGGTATTGGCGTCGGTGCGTGTTCGGCAGTCGTTGGCAGGGTGGAGAACATAGTGTCCTATCTCGGTTCAGGTGCTATGGGTTGCTCTTGCGAGCACATGACTGAAGAGTAGGGCGTAGTGGCGGGAGTGTCTCCGGAGAACGATGGCTATGTGAGGGGGATTTCGCGATTGGAATGGTTGCTGTCAGTGAAGTGACCGGCATTGGTCATCACCGCTTCTAGCCGGCTCACATCTTCAATACCAAGGAACCGGCGCAGACTGGCGCTGTCGTACAGCGCTTCCTCGCAAGCCAAGTTGGCAAGGTTGAAACAGTGTTGGATGAAATGAATACGCAACATGCGCTCAAGACTGATGGGGGACGCCCGTTGCCATTCTTGGGGTCGTGGGGTTCAATAGCCATGCACAGCGCTGCCCAAGGCACCGATCGCTTCCATGGTTTTCAGGAACTCGTCGCGCCTTGTCGGCTTGCGGTAGTTCTCGAACGTCTGGTCGGCCGCCATAGTGGGGGTTTGTTGTTTCATTTGTGCATCCTCGGCGAGTTACCCGTTCGCATGAAAATCACGGGCCAGCTTGGGACTTAATCGCTATTGCCTTAAGCCCCCTCGTCAGCGACCTGTTGTGGTTCCGAGGCTATTTGGTAAGGCATAGCGAAGGTTCTCAGTAGTTGAAGGCAAAGCTGCTCGTTGCAAAATGAGGTGTTTGCTGCCATTGGTCTTGATGAACGCTAGTTGGCTCTAGTCCAGTCTGATGGAGAGTGCGCACGATATTGGAAATCCATCATCGCTAGCGAATTCCAGCTGAGGTATTCGTTGCATTGTTACGCAGCGATGGAGCATTGACAGGCTCAGGTTCCGTCTATTGAAGACATAATCTTTCATCAAGCAAAGGAAATAACGATGGGACTGGATTGGCGGGAACAGTTGAGTGTTGGCAATGATTTGCTGGATACCGATCACAAACACCTGATTGGCGTTATCAATCAGGCTGAACGCAGTTTGAAGTCAAAAAACATGGCGGGATTGACAACGGTACTCGAAAATCTTGCCAGCTACGCAAAGATTCATTTCGCACGAGAAGAGTTGGTTGCTACCGCAGTGGGTTACCCGCAGGTGGCCCAGATTCATGAGTCTCATGAAGCGTTGATTGTGAGATTGGCCCAGGTGAAGCAGGAAATGGGTGATGAACTGACCGACGAGTCGAGTGAACATTTTGGTGCTTTTTTACGTGATTGGTTGGTGAGCCATGTCATCAAAGAAGACATGAAGATGAAGCCATATCTGACCAAGCACTCGCCAAGATTTGACCCGAGAAGGTAAGTACAGCATCGCCATTTCGATGTCAGTAGGCTTTGGCAAACTGTAGGCATTTTAAATTCTAAAGAAAGAGTCGAATACGCGTTGCCGACCGGGGGGAAATCACTGTTGCGTAGCAGATTGAATCCCATTGAAAATGGTAGTCAGCCAGGTTGATATTTTCGCTGAAGCATTGAGATCTTCCGGAAATATCACATGCCACTATTGAGCAAGGCGATTGCTATTGCCAATGCGCCCTATCTAGAGGTTCAGATTGAGCCACTGTGCAACAAAGTACGCGAACGAGTCCGAGCGTAAACTGGAAAACAGAACAGGAACCTACTGGCAGGTCGGGCACTTTTCGTTTGGGCTAACCCACCATAAAAATTATGCAAGCTTTTCAGTGGAACAATTGCTTCGTTACCGGACTCGCCGACGTTGATGAACAGCACCATCGGTTGGTCGATCTGATCAATCGATTCGGCTTTCTGGCTATGGGCGATGAAGGCGTTTCCACGGTGGAGTTGGAGGCGGTATTTGCCGAACTTGCGGACTACGCACGCTTTCATTTCTCAGAAGAAGAAGCTTTGATGGCAGCCAAGGGGTTGTCCCCGAACTACATAGAGAATCACCGACAAAACCATGCGAAGTTCATGGACGAGGTCAGCCATTTGTATAGCGGCGTCACTGCTGACAACCGAGAATCCGCAAAGGGATTGTTGCAATTTCTGACCAATTGGCTGGCGTACCACATCTTGGGTTCCGATCAGTTGATGGCCCGACAGATTGCCCACATTGAGGGTGGAGGCAACGTCAATGATGTAAGCGTGGCTGATGCGCCCAGTCAAGATCCGGCCACAGATGCGTTGCTGAATGCGCTCAACGGTCTTTTTCAGCAGGTCTCTGAGCGAAACCAAGAGCTGGTGCAATTGACCAAGACCCTGGAAGCCCGGGTAACTGAACGAACGCAGGCGCTGACAGACGCGAACCAGCAGCTCGATGACATTGCAAATACCGATGTATTGACGACTCTACCCAACCGCCGATACGCGATGCGATGCTTGACCCGTGCCTGGGACAAGGCAGTGCGAATAGGCGCTCCTATGGCTTGCATCATGATCGATGCTGACGGCTTCAAACAAATCAACGATACCCACGGCCATGATGCAGGTGATGACGTTTTACGTGCGCTGTCCAGACAGCTGCGCGAAGCGGTCCGCACAGACGATATTGTTTGCCGGTTGGGAGGTGACGAGTTCTTGATCATTTGCGAGGACACTGACCTCGGTGGTGCATGGCAGGTGGCCGAAAAAATTCGATCTGAAGTTGCCGCTCTTCGCATAAGAGCGGGAACAGGTGAGTGGGTTGGCAGTGTCAGTGTTGGCGTGGCAACCCGAATCTGGGAAATGAAGGGCATGGAAGATTTGCTGAAAGCCGCTGATCTTGGCGTTTACGCCGCCAAACACAATGGTCGAAATTGCGTTGCTGTCGCGGAATAGTTGTAAACCACTTCCACTCTGCTTGTTGTTGGAAATGTCAGCTACGCCCGGCAAAGTTGATGCTTGATTTGTCGATCGTCAAGATCATCACACCTATCGGATTTACAGTGGAACGCCATGGATTGACGTTTTGTGGCAGGTGCGACGAGTGCGGAAAACCAGAAATGGGCAGGGCTGGCGGTTGGTGATAGGGGGTGACCTGCACTACCCCTAACTTTTAATATTGTTCTGTCGCTGAGTGCGACATGATACGTTCATCTTTCATTTCGAGGGGGGGGTGAGATGGACATAGCCAAAGAGTTTGATGACTACATGGCTTGCCTCATGCAAGGTCTCGACCATGCAGACCGACATTCGGGATTGCCTGGTTGTTGGACTTGAGCGTTTTTTAGTTGCGCTTTGGTCGCTCGGAGGCTAGTTGCGCTCGGTGAAGTCTGTCAGGTCATGAAATTGGTCACCTTTTTTTGCCGGTGTTGAGCTATGGCATAAGGCGGTGATAAGCCATTGTGCGGGAGATACTCTGTCAACCAACGCCGCCCACCTGGCAACAACAAGGCCATCACACGCCTTGGTAAAGCAATTATTACTGTAGAGAATAATTTCACTAAATGGAATGATTCTCATTTACAATTTGAAAAATGAATTGCCAACGCCGCACTCCGGCTGAAAACTCAAAGCCAACGGAAGCGCATTCCCCACAAAAACTTGGGGCAGAAGGGATTGGCGCCACAGTGAGAGTTTCTAGCCAGACCTTGTTTTCTGGCGCCAACGAGATCGAAATCGAGCACAAAGGTGCGCTCTATCGATTGCGGCAGACTTCACTGGGAAAGTTGATTTTGACGAAGTAGTGGCGCCACACACAAGCCACGCAACCGCACCAGCCAGCCAATGCCAGCCAGTGCCTAAATGAATTTAGGACGCACTGCGCTACGCAAGACAACACTTTCTTTTCGGGGGCTTTGGGCCACGCTCACCCGTGGCGGTATCCGTCTTGGATACGGCAATTGCAAAGGCAATGCGTGGTTGCATGCCTTGTCTCTGCATTTGCGCCCTTTTTTACAAACCCGCAAGGTCCATCTTGCGACCTTGCGCATGGCGGCTTTGCCGCAGCGTTTCCAACCAGCCCAAACACAGGGGGAGTGATGCATGAAGAAGGACACCAAAAGTACATCCTGCCAGCAAGTTCGCATTGCGTACAGCGGCATGGGCGAGGTATCCATTTGCCCGGATTGTGGCGTGGTCCATGTGGCCCTGCAGTACTTCTCGATGCGATTTGAATTGGAGGCGTTCAGGACCCTGCAGCACATGCTGAGCGAAGCCCAGGACAAGATCGGGCAGGCGCAGACCCCGCAATCCGCGGAAGAGATTTTCGCGGCCGTGAGTGGCGAAGGCGAATTCAAGGCCGTCGTCCATTGAGTGTCTGAATGAACGCCTAAAAGGAGACTTTGTTATGTGTGAGCATGATGCAAAACTACCCCTGGCAGTGGCGTCCACCGGATCGCGCAGGCGCCGACTGTGGGAGATGGGTCATGAATGCCACTGCCCGGTGGTTGGTGTTTGTTTGCCGCTGGACGTCCTGCGCCGCGTGGTGGGCAAGGCCTTACGTGGCAAGGCCGTGGCCGAGGACTACGACGTGCATGTGGGCGCAGTGGCCGAGTGCATGCACCGCAACCGCATGTCCGAGCTGCTGCAAGATGTGTTGGACACGCGCTACAGCCGTGAAGTGAGCGCGTTTAAAACCGCGAAAACCACGCAGGCACTGTCGGAACTGTGGACCTTGGCCGTGCGCCGGGGCGACGTAGCCGGCGCGTTGTGGGCGGTGCTCACGCACCCGCGCTGCGACCCGGACTTGCAAGAGCGCGTGTGCCGGGACATGCACATGCTGCAGCACCAGGCCGGGGCGCGGGTGCAGGTGGACCTGGTGCGTTTCAATGCCGTTCTGGATGAAAACGCGGTGCTGACGCGCGAGCTGGGCCGGACGCAAGAGCGCAGCACCCGCCTGTTGGCCGAAAAAACCAACGAAATCGCACTGCTGGGTACGCGGCACATGCGCACGCAGGCCGACAACATCGCCAAGGACAGCCGCATCGCCTTTCTGACCGAGGATCTGGCCGAACTAAAAGCCTCCGATCCTGGCCGGGAAGCGGGAACGCGCCTGCAAAAGAAGCTGGACCAGATGACCGCCCGCCAGTCGGAACTGGAAGCCCAGAACGAAGGTTTGCGGCATATGCTGGCCACGGCGACGAAGGCGCTACAGGCGCTGACCAGCGATCAAGCTGCTAAGGCGAACGCTGTGGAATGCGCTGAGCCTCGCGTTGCACCCGTGGCGCTGCACCTCAACCAAAAGAACGTGCTGTGCGTGGGCGGACGCACCGGCAACATCGCCAACTACCGCGACCTTATAGAGCGGGTGGGTGGCCGGTTTGCGCACCACGATGGCGGCCTGGAAGACAGCCACAGCGTGCTGGACGCCAGCCTGGCTGCCGCCGACCTGGTGATCTGCCAGACCGGCTGCATCAGCCACAACGCCTATTGGAAGGTAAAGGATTTTTGCAAGCGCACCGGCAAGCGCTGCGTGTTTGTGGAAAACCCAAGTACCTCGTCCCTAGTGCGGCGCTTGGAGCAAATCTCCAGCCAAGACACGGACGCCATTCAGGCACACAATGCAAATCTGTCGCGATGCGATGTGCAGGCGTGACCCTTTTTCGATGTTCGGTAACCCAAACCTACCCAGGAGCGCACGATGGAAAACGCAAAGAATCAAACCGCAATTGATGCACTCAACCGCATCATGGAACTGGAGCTGGCCGGCGTGGTGAAGTACACGCACTACTCGCTGATGGTGTACGGCTACAACCGCATCCCCATCGTGTCCTGGCTCAAGGGCAATGCCGAAGAGGGCCTGACCCACGCCCACAAGGCCGGTGAGCTGGTCACACTGCTGGGCGGTCACCCGTCGCTGAAGATTGGTGCCTTGCTGGAAACCGAGAAGCACGACATAGGCGACATCCTGCGCGAGAGTCTGGAGCACGAGAAAGGTGCTCTGGCAGCCTATTACGATCTTTTGAAAATCGCCGAAGGTAACTCGGTGTTGCTGGAGGAATACGCCCGCGACATGATCGTTCAAGAGGAATTGCATCTGGATGAAGTGAACAAGATGCTGCGCAAGCCTGGTGCAACGGAGCCGTTCGCAGAATAGATGCCGGCAGCTCCTTGTTCCTTGCTATTGACTATCGTCAACTTAACGTCAATCAAATTGTCTGGCGCCCCCATGGGGGATAGAGTTGCTTGTGAAAGTTGTTCTATCTAGCACCACGCACAAGGAGTCTCGCCATGACCAAGAAGCTCACAACCAACGCCGGTTGCCCCGTTGTCCACAACCAAAACGTGATGACCGCAGGCCCGCGTGGTCCGCAGTTGCTGCAGGATGTCTGGTTTTTGGAAAAGCTGGCGCACTTTGACCGTGAAGTGATTCCCGAGCGGCGCATGCACGCCAAAGGCAGCGGTGCCTACGGCAGCTTCACCGTGATGCACGACATCACCCGGTTCACTCGGGCCAAGATCTTTTCGCAGGTGGGTAAAAAGACCGATCTGTTTGCCCGCTTTACCACCGTGGCGGGGGAGCGCGGCGCGGCTGATGCCGAACGCGACATTCGCGGCTTTGCGGTCAAGTTCTACACCGAAGAGGGCAACTGGGACATGGTCGGCAACAACACGCCGGTATTTTTCCTGCGCGATCCGCTCAAGTTCCCGGACCTCAACCATGCCGTCAAGCGCGACCCACGCACCAATCTACGCAGCGCCAAGAGTAACTGGGATTTCTGGACCTCGCTGCCCGAGGCTCTGCACCAAGTCACCATCGTGATGTCGGACCGTGGCATACCGGCCAGCTACCGGCACATGCACGGTTTTGCCAGTCATACCTTCAGCCTCATCAATGCCAAGAACGAGCGGCACTGGGTCAAGTTCCACTTCAAATGCCAGCAAGGCATCCGGAACTTGACAGATGCCGAGGCTGAAAGCCTCATCGGCAAGGATCGCGAGTCGCACCAGCGGGATCTGTTTGATGCCATTGAACGCGGTGACAACCCGAAATGGACCCTGATGGCGCAAGTGATGCCCGAGGCCGACGCTGCCAAGGTGCCTTACCACCCGTTTGATTTGACCAAGATCTGGCCGCACAAGGATTACCCGCTGATGGAAGTTGGTGTCATGGAACTCAACCGCAACCCGGAAAACTTTTTCGCCGAGGTCGAGCAGGCTGCGTTCAATCCGGCCAACGTCGTTCCCGGCATCAGTTTCTCACCCGACAAGATGCTGCAAGGCCGATTGTTCTCCTATGGGGATGCGCAACGCTATCGCCTGGGCGTGAACCACCACCTGATCCCGGTCAATGCTGCGCGCTGCCCGGTCCACAACTACCACCGCGATGGCGCCATGCGCACGGACGGCAACTTTGGCGGCACACTGGGCTACGAGCCCAATTACCAGGGTGAATGGGCAGAGCAACCGGACTTCAGCGAGCCACCGTTGGCACTCGCCGGCACCGCCGACCATTGGGACCACCGCGAAGACGCTGACTACTTTTCGCAACCCGGCGCTTTGTTCCGCTTGATGACCCCCGCGCAGCAACAGGTGTTGTTCGACAACACCGCGCGCTCCGTGGGTGGTGCGCCCAAAGCCATCCAGCTGCGCCACATTCACAACTGCCTGAAAGCCGATCCTGCCTACGGCAAGGGCGTCGCAAAGGCGCTGGGCATTTCCGAAAACGAGTTGGTCTGACACATTGAAAAAGGAATAATCATGAGCAAGAAACAGAGCAAAGTACCGTCCATGGACATTGGCATCAATGTGGCTGACAGGGAGAAAATTGCCAAAGGACTGTCCGCCCTGCTGGCCGACAGCTACACGCTGTACTTGATGACCCACAACTTCCACTGGAATGTGACCGGGCCCCAGTTCAACAGCCTGCATGTCATGTTCATGGGCCAATACACGGAGCAGTGGAATGCTTTGGATGTGATTGCCGAACGCATTCGCGCGCTTGGGTTTCCCGCACCAGGCACCTACAAGGAGTTCGTCAAGCTAGCCACTGTCAAAGAAGTCGAAGGCGTTCCTAAGGCCAACGACATGATTCGTCATCTGGTTGCTGCGCAGGAGGCGACGGCCCGCACCGCGCGCAAGCTGTTCCCGGTGGTGGATGCGGCGAATGATCAACCCACTGCAGACGTATTGACTCAACGTATCGACATTCACGAGAAGACCGCCTGGATGTTGCGCAGTCTTCTTGAGGAATGATCTTTTCTGGGTCTGCAAGGCCCACCCACACGGGTAGGTAGCTCGCAAAGGCAAAGTCAATTGATCCATACCAAAGGGCTGCGGCAGACGTCGTAGCCCTTTGTCGTTACTGGCATCGCATAAATCATCCACAAACGCGGTACAAGAGAACTGTCACCCATTTGGCGCAATCAACCAATGGTTGATCTATATCAAACATTGTTGCGAAGTTGAATACGAATGCGAGTAACTCTCATTTGCACTTATAAAATCAATTGCCACCCTCTTTTGGTTTTGGAACCGAATCAGCTGAACTTGCCCGGAATTCAGCCGGTGGCGTACGGACACCAACTTGAAATGGGCCCGACTCGCCCAAGTCGGGAAATGCATGCTGATCAGTGAAGACCTGAAGAACAACCACCCGATCCGATTGAATGGGCGCGTGTCAAGCCGAACATTTGCTTCCATCGCGCTTCTGGCGCTGACCATTGGATTGGGTGCATGCGGCGGTGCTGCAGACAAGTCTTCGGCGGCGGCATCTGCCGACACGATGAGTCTGGCGGCTTCTGTTGGAGAGAAGATTTTCAAAGACCAAAGCCTGTCGGCATCCGGCCACATGGCGTGCGCCACCTGCCACGACGCCGCTTTGGGGCACGCATCCCCGTTTAGCGCAGCGATTGCATTTGGCGGAGCCAATCTGGACCAGCCTGGAACACGGGTGCCTCCGGCTTTGGGGTATTTGCGGTTCAACAGCGCCTTTCACTTCGAGACCGATGGCACGCCCGCCGGCGGATTTACGTGGGATGGGCGCGCCAACAGTTTGGCTGATCAGGCACGTGGCCCATTCCTGGCGGCCAACGAGATGGCCAACCCAGACGTGGAGAGTGTCGTGTCGAAACTGCGTGCCGCACCGTACGCCCAGGAATTCAAGGCGGCGTTTGGTGCCGACGTGTTTACCAACCCGGCCATCGCGTTTGATAGGGCGGTCTTTGCGCTGGAACGTTATCAGCGTGAAGACTCCGATTTTGCGAGGTTCTCCAGCAAGTTCGATGCCTTTACGGCTGGCAAAGCCAAATTCACGGATCAGGAGCTGCGCGGGCTGGCACTGTTCAACCGGACCGACAAGGGCAATTGCGCCGGTTGCCATCCGAGCACCAAACCGACCAACGCTCCGGCCGCTTTGTTCACCGACTTCACCTATGACAGCCTGGGTGTCCCACGCAACAACGGCATTCCGGCGAACGCCGATGCGGGCTATTTCGATTTGGGGTTGTGCGGCCCGGCGCGCGCCGATCTCGGTTCACGCACTGACCTGTGTGGCAGTTTCAAGGTCCCAAGCCTGCGCAATGTGGCACTGCGCAAGCGCTTCTTCCACAACGGGCATTTTGACTCCCTGGAACAGGTTGTCCGCTTCTACGTGACACGCGATACCAGTCCCGAACTCTGGTTCCCTTTGGACCCACTGGGCAACCCGATTCTCTACAACGATTTGCCGGACACGCAACGCGGCAATGTCAATGTCACCGAGGTTCCCTACAACAGGCAACGCGGGGATGCGCCGTTTTTGGATGAGCCCGAGATCCAGGACGTTATTGCCTTTCTGCGCACGCTGACTGACGGCTATGCGCCCTAAAAATTACTCAACCAAGGAAATGTTCATGCAACATAAATTCAGACTTGCACTGGTCGCCGCTGTGGTTGCCGCTAGTTTTCACGGTACCGCCGGTGCACAGACCAACACCGAAATTCTCACGGAGCTCAAACGTCTGCGCGAAGAGCTGCAGCAAGTGCGCGGCGAACTGGATACGCTCAAGCGTGGTGGCACGCCGGTGATCGCTGCTGCGGTGTCGGTTGCCCCGGCTGCTGCGCCTGAGTCTGCCACCGTCAACACACAACAAGCCGCTGTCTACAACAACCCGGGCGCTGGCCTCAGCTTCTTTGGCTACGGTGAAATGACCTACGGCCGCCCCAACAACGATGCCGCCAGCGCGCAGGCCACACTCAGGCGCGGCGTGTTGGGCTGGGCTTATCGTTTCAACGACAAAACACGCTTTGCCGCTGAGTTGGAAATTGAAAACGCCGTGGTGTCCGCAGACGACCGCGGCGAAGTCGAATTGGAGCAGTTCTATGTGGAGCACGACCTTAGCGACAACCTGACTGCAAAGGCCGGTCTGTTTTTGATGCCCGTGGGTTACATCAACGAAACACATGAGCCCACGCACTACTACGGCGTCAATCGCAACCTGGTCGAAACCTCCATCATCCCCAGCACCTGGCGCGAGCTCGGTGTAGGTCTGCGCGGGACCACCGAGGCCGGTTTACGCTGGGACGCGGGTCTGGTTACCGGCTTCGATTTGACCAAGTGGGATGCCGCCAGCACCGATGGCCAAGCGTCGCCACTCGGCGCCATCCATCAAGAAGGCCAGCTCGCCAAAGCAAGAGATCTCTCTGTCTATGGCGCACTTAACTACAACGGCATTCCGGGCTTGAACATCGGGGGTAGCCTGTTCACCGGCGGAGTTGGACACAAGCAGCCAGGTTTTGCCGCAAGCGACGCGACCATGCAGTTGGCCGAGCTTCACGCGCGCTGGCAACCCGGCAAGTGGGACCTGTCGGTCCTGGCAGCTGCAGGACAGTTCGACAACGTTGACGCCTTGAACGCCACCTTTGCCGGGCAAGCCACTCCCGTACCCACCAACTTCAGTGGTGCATATGCGCAGGCGGCCTACCGCCTCTGGCAGAAAGGCGACTACGCCCTGGCGCCGTTCATCCGTTACGAACAGTTGAACACCGCCCGTGGCTTCTCCGGCTTGCCCACCGGACTGGTGCCAACGGTACTGCCAGACACCCGGGCCTGGACGGTAGGCGCGAACTTCTACTTGCACCCCCAGGTAGTTCTGAAAGTGGATGTGCAGCGTTACCTCAACGACAGTACGCTGGACCGCTTTGATCTGGGAATTGGTTTTCATTTCTAAGTCAGAATCCAAGATTGCAGTTTTTGAGGTAGCAAGCATGATTTCACGTCGCCAATCACTACGGCGCATAGCCGTTGTGGGCATGGGTGCAAGCACCGTTTGGCACACGTCGGCCTTTGCGACCATCTTTTTAGACATTGGACAGGCGCAAAAACTGCTGCTGCCGCAAGCTGGCAGCTTTGCCGCGATGACATTGGCACTAGATGCCACGCGGCTTAGTGAGTTGGCCACAGCGTCTGAAACGCAAGTACCACGTGGTTACGCGCCTCAGTGCTGGGCTGGAATGACCGATTCACGTTTGCAAGGCTGGGTGCTGACCGACCGCGTGATTGGCAAGTATGAATTGATCGACTATGCCGCTGGTTTTGCGTTAGATGGCGGCATGACGGGCCTTGAGATCATGGCGTATCGCGAGTCGCACGGCGCAGAAATCCGAAATCCGGCGTGGCGCAAACAGTTCGTTGGCCGAAAGGGCCCCAGCCAAATTCGGCTGGGAGACGATATCCGCAATATCTCGGGCGCCACCTTGTCGTGCCAGCATGTCACGCAAGGAGCCCAGCGCCTGAGTTCCATTGTTCAAATGCTGCGCCAATCGTCGGTTGCCGGGAGTTGACATGCACACCGGTGGAAACTGTTGTGCCACCAATTGCCTGGTGCAACGCGCGCGCGCCCTGCTGGGAACACTGGTGACGATACAGGCACGCGTCAGTGCGGACCTCTTCCCTGGCAAGAAGGGCTTGGAGCATGTGCAGCAGGCGATGAACAAGGCGTTTTGGACCATGCAGGAAATTGAACGCGCCATGAGTGCGCACCGACTGGATTCTGACCTGGCACGCTTGGCGCGTGTGGCACCGGGCATTGAAGTTGTGCTGTCGCGCCACACCGTGGCCGTGCTTCGACTGGCCAAATACTGGTACCAGACCAGCCTGGGCGCTTTTGATCCGGTGCTTTCCGCCAATCGTCTGACGGCGTTGGATATGCGCCCTGCATTTCGAGGGCTTGCATTGGCACCGCAGGTGACATTGCGCGAGCTCAGCATCATTTGCGACGACACAGTGCGTCTTGAGCGACCCATGCGCCTGGACCTTGGCGGCATTGCCAAGGGTTACGCGGTGGACCAGGCCATTGTCGAACTGACAGTCAACGGCATCGAGGCCGCGCTGGTCAATGCCGGTGGCGATCTTCGCGCCTCAGGAGCATGCGCATGGCCCGTCCAAGTCCGCAGCCCAGAAACACCCAAGCGCACCAGAAACCTAAAGGGCCTTCGATTTGTTCGCAGTTCGGCATTGGCGACTTCAACAGGCGCGCCGTTGAATGGTGAATTCGTGCGCACCGGGCGGTCAAGGTTTTTACACCGTTGGACCAGCTGCACCGTTCACGCACCCGATTGCGTCACGGCCGATGCGCTGACCAAGTGGGGTTTGCAGTCGGGCCTGAAATCTCCTCGATTGGAGGGTGTCTTGCGCGCGCATGGCGCATCCATGTGGAGGGTCTGAAGATGCAGCATTCCAGACGGCACGCAGGGTGGGATCGAGCGGCCGTGGGCTGGTTGTTTTTGCTTACGGTGGCCTTATGGGGGACTGGTATCGCCATGCATATGTTTGCGCGTGACTCGGTCATGGAAGTAACCCAGTGGCAGGAAAACATGCAGCGGTGGGCCACTGTAACGCACGGCGTGTTGACCTGGCTTTTTTGCGTCATGGTTGGCCGTTGGGTCTGGCCGCATGCCAGTCATATTTGGCGTCGACGCGCCCGTCCATTGACCTGGATTCTGGGCGTCACAACCGCCTGCGGGGGGCTTTTATTGTCGTTAGCGGGTTTCGGTCTGTTGTATGGTCCAGGCGCTTGGCATGACTCACTGTCCATGGCGCATTGGTGGATTGGACTTTTCTGGCCCGTTTTATGTGGAATGCATGCGTGGAGACATTCTTAATCGAGATAGTTGTTGGTCGAGTGGGCAGCCGCCTACTTGCGTTTCAGGAGTTGCTGGACTTGGCCGACAGGGCCAAGACGATCAGAGCAGAGGCCTCTGCGGGGGTAAGTCAGCTCCTCAACAGATCTACCCAGATGGGTAGCCCTACCCATTTCCTTTGCTCACTCCACCCATCAACATCGTTAATTGAAAGAGCCAGGGCGTTCATGATTGCATCGTCAAGACCAGCGAACTCCTCACAACTGTCAAAGAATCATATTTCATCAAAGACAATTTTAGGAAAAGCACAGCGAGCAACCGAGTCCGCGCACCCGTCCGCACAAATCAGAAGTCGTTGATGCGCGCTGCACTTCTAAGTCCCGGATCTGTGAATCCTTTGAGGCTCACCGTCCAGGGCGGACATACCTTGGCAGATATCTTTATACAAATGGATTGGCAAAAGGAAACAGTCCCGCGAAATTTTCCGATGGAGAGCTCCACCACAGGTCATGGTATGAGTACTCGGCGGCGGGCTTCAGTCACTGCGTCTTCACGTGTGCTAACTCCCAGCTTCGAGAAAATGGACTTTAGATAGTATTTGACAGTCTCAGGAGATCGCATGATGGTTCTGGCAATCATCTTCGTGGTTTGATCTTTGGCGAGTTCAGACAAAACATCGAGCTCCCGCTGAGTGAATGCGCTGGAGGAGTTAGACGCATTGGAGCGCACGAGAAATGCAGACTCCCACAATTGCAGCACTTGCTCGGCCCAGGGCTTGCAGGGGGATGCATGTGATATCGCAATGACACGAATCTGCGGCATGCTCTCCGGGAACATTCCCACGAACACCTGCTTGGCGCCGCATTCCTGCGCGAGCAACAATGCACTTCGCAAATTCAAGTCAGAGGCAGCACTCTGTCCGAGCAGGCTCAACGCATGGGCCTGCATCGTTAGCGCTGCGATCTCACCAAGGCGGTATCCGGCCTGGATTGACATTTGCTGCAACGTGATTGCGGTTTCCAGTGCATTCCGAGCCGCTCCCTTCTGAATTTGCAAAAAATATCTCGCTTTTGCGAGCGCTTCCACCGATACCCAAGGGAACGCGAAAGCGGTTTGCGCGGAGTCCCAGTGCATGTCCAGTGCCATCGTTGCAGCAAGATTTTCTGCCTTTTGAGGTTGGCCCAATTTGACTTCCAACTCGATCAGTGTTGCTGCGGCAACGATACCGAGATGTGGCAAATTCTCCTCAAATGCAAGATCCCGCGCTGAATTCAATAGTTCGATTGCGCGACCGGAGTTGCCCAGTCCAAACTCGCAAAGCGCGCAATCCACATAGGCGCCGACAAGCACTTCGAGCAGCGTGACGGGTCGGGAAGAAGTGACCGATGAAAAATGTGCTAGCGCGCCGCCCAGGTCACCACGTTGGTACAGGGTTTTTCCCAGCATGACGGCGACGAGCTGGCCCAGCGAGTTCTGGCGGAATTTGACAAAATTTACATCCCGCTTGAGTGACATTTCTATAGTTCGCTCGCAACGGTTGAGGTCACCCCTGGCAAATGCAGTTCGGGCGTGGTACATCCAGATCCAGGGGCTGGTGTTGAGCGCTTTCACCGAGCTATAAATCTTCTCCATCTCCACCGTGTAGCGCTCACAACGGTCGACAGGACCATACCGATTGAGAAGACTGATCTCAATGGGTAGGCTAAGACCGCGAAACAGCGGGTCCTGTGCAATGCGCGAACGCCCCTGTTCGTTGATTCTCCTCAAAGTGGCCCAAGGCGAGAAGTGCAGCGTGTGCTCCGAATCCTCCAGGAAGACGGTGCATCGCGTGAGTTCCATATCGGGTCGCAGCATAGCGTCGTCGCAATCGGCATCACTCTCATTGACCAGTTGTTCAACACGCGCAAACTCCGTCGCAGTACCGCTGATGGTTCGCTCAAGTGCTTGCTGGCCTATTTTTAGTAAACGCAATCTGGGCCGCTGCTGGACGACGACTGCGGGCAACTGCTGCAATAGCAGCCGCACGCGCAATTCGCCTTCGCTCAGCAGGAGCCGAATCGCCCCAGCTTCTTCGATCAGCCGCGCTGCCATGTCGAACCGATCACCGGCAATCGCGTGGCAAACCGCTTCATAGACGCACTGCTGGCTGGCGAAATGTTCGGCAGCCCGAAGGTGCAGTGCCTCGACCCGTCCCGGCGTTCCGACTTTCATCATGTGCAGCAGGTAATCCCTCAGCAAGGGGTGCAGGCGAGCGCTCCAACTGGATTCGTCCACCACCACAATAGGCCTCAGGGCTGAAAGCTCCTGAATAAAAGCCAGGCTGTTATTGTGTTGTCGCGTGGCATTGGCCGACGCAACGTCCACGATTTCGAGGACCGCCACATCACTCAAAAATTCTATCGTCGTCTGGCTCAGCGTGGAAAAGACCTCTTCCGCCAGGTAATCAAAAATCTGCCTCCTTGGCATCTTGGCCTGCGAATTAAACGCCCAGTCTTCCGTGACGCCACCGGCGGCGCGCAGACGCGCCAATTGCAATGCGAAAGGCCAGCCGTCCGCATACGCAGCTATCTGTTCAACGGCCCTTGCCGGCATCAAATCCTTTAGCAGGGCCTGCGTCTCATCCTGGCTGAAACGCAGGAAGTCGGCGTCTATCAGGCGAACCCGTCCCGCCAATTGCATTTGCGTGAGTTGCAAATGGGGCGTTTCGCGACTGGCAAGCACGATGCTCACGCTCGGTGGTGCTGCCATCGCAATAGAGGCAATGATTTCATCAACCAATGCACTGGATGCAGTCTCGTATTCGTCGATGCAGATGAGCAATGGTTCCGCAATCTTGGCCACATAGGCCGCCACCGGATCGTCCATCGCGGCATCGGTTGCATTGGAGAGCTGGCACTGCCCCAGCGCGACGAGAAAATTCTCGGCAAATATCTCCGGGTGTGCGTCCCGGGTATCGCAGTTCATCCAGACCACTTTAGCGCCCTGATCTTGGGCGCGTCGGGCCAATTGGGCCAGTGCGGTGGTCTTTCCGTAACCTGGTGGGGCAGTCACGACCGTCAGGCGGGCAGTGCTCGGTGGAGCGCCGAACATGCGCGTGATCAGGCGTTCTCGCCATATCGCGTCGTCGATGTGAACAATGGGTTGAGACCTCATTGCGGCTTTTTCCCTTGGGTTCGAGCAGTCAGTCTGAGCTTCCCAAGTTTACCCATGCACTGCACGCTTACTTGCGAATGCTCTTGAATAGTCCGGAAAAGAAACTGTAAATAGCGTCGCCCGCGATCACGCCACCTGAAAACACTTCGAGTTTTTCACGCGTCGCAGAGCCGAGAAGACGCATGGCCAAAACCCGAACGATAAGACCACACGCCACCATCCAACCTGCAGGGCCGCTTGGGATCAGCAGGCCTGTGGCAAGCAGCACCCCAAGTTGCTGGCGGGAACCGCCCACCAGTTGCAGCAGCGCACCCGGAATCGCCCAAAAGAACAGGTTGCGCGCTGTGTCCGCGGAGATGCCGGCCTTGATTGCGGCCACGTAGGCCGCGTTGATGGGGGCCGTTTGCTTGTTGTCAAAAAAGAATTTGTACGACAACGCCACAACGATGATGGCCACGCCAAAGCCCAGCATGCCCGCAATCAACTGCTGACGTCGGCCATCCAGTTCAAACGCACTGTTGGGCGCTCCGCGAAGAATGTATCCCGCCTTGAGGTCGTAGCCCATATCCGCAAATGCCGGACCGGTGGCCGCCGAGAACCCGGCGAGCACGACCAGCGCTTCTGGGGGAAACCCGATGAGAATACCGATCAACAGCGAAATTAATGCCACGGCAAAAGCCGGGAACCATCCGGAGTGCATGGCAGCAATGCCGACGATCAGCTCGTGCACGAAAGCCGCGCACGCACCATAGAGCACAAAAGTTACCAGCATGCCGGGAGACATGCCCTGGTAGATGCCGGTGCTGGCCGCGAGCAAGACCATGATCGCCAAGTAGCCCAGTCCCCCCAGGCGCAGAGATCTCCCCAGAGTTGGAGTGATGCTGGCTGAATGCGCATTCGCTGCAGGAGATCCCTCTCTGCGCTTGATCACCACCATTGCGACCTGAAGCAATGCCACAATGCCCGCGCCGATCATCACGCCATGCGGCACATAGAGCTTGGCGATATCCAGGCCGAATAGTTCCGTCGAGTAGCCCCGCGCCAACAGTCCGGCTCCGAAAGCGAGCATTGCGCCAAAGCCGCCGATGAGTGCCACACCAAAGGCCGCCATCGGCAACTTCAGTACCGCGCCGGCGACTCCTGTGACCAAGCCGCCAAGCAGTATCCAGGCTTGATTGCCGCCACTGTCCCCGGCCTTGATGGCCTCGGCTGCGGCCACGCCCAACGGCCAGGGATTGGTCGCCGGGAATGCCGGTGTATCAAACATGCGATACAGCAGGTAGGCGTCCAGCAGCATGGCCAACGCCACGCCCACGAGCATGGGCAGCACCATATCGGGCAACCCAAAAAGGAATGGAATTCCGATCGGCAAGAACAGACTGTTAGCCGCACCAAAAGTGGCTGAAGAAATGCTGGTTTGTGCAAGATTCTGTGAATGTATCGACCGGAAGCCGCGAAATGCCGCCATTGGTAAACGCGCAAGCGACATGGCCACTAACGCACCAATCAATGAAGTGCTAGGTGCAATGCCCAGACTTACCATCATCTGGATACCCACAATGGCCCCAAATACGCTCAGTAACAGCGTAAGGACCAAGTTGGCCGGAGCCAAGGCCTTGGGATGAATCGGGTGCGCCACTGCGGCAGCATCGGTCGCAATTTGCGCCGGACCGACAAGGGGCTGTTCTGGGGACATCGTCTGCGCTCCACGTTCAACTGTATTTTGCATTGGGGAAACTACACTCACTGCCCGGCCAATAGCACTCACGCCCGCAGTTCTACCGGTACGTAGTCCTCGTCATAGCCAAAGTAGCGCGGCCCCACCAGTTTCAACCCGGCATCCGACCGCCATTGACTGACGCAGGGAATCCCGAGCACGGCCACACGCAGTCCGTAGCGCAGCAGTTCTCCTGTGATGGGCTCGCCACTTTCAAGGTCGAGGACCACGATCAAATCCGGGGTCGTCGCGAGGACCTTCTTGCCCCGACGTGCCAACAAAAATTCATTTTGGAACAACAGACTCAAGTTGTCGCCGCTGAATTCGTCCAGGCCTGAAATATCCGCGTGTCCGCGCGAGAAGCCTCCCCCGGTGACCCGTTCAACATCAACGACTTTTCCTTTGTACATGACCCGTCCGCCACTGACACGGGCCATCGCCGCCACTGGATCTTCATGGCGCGCGCGTGCCTGAAAAATCGCCTGCCCGGTCTCCATCAGCTTGCTGATCGAGCCGAGCACAAGGGATTTTTTTGCTTGTGCTCCCGTCATTGAGTAGAGTGCTGCGAAGGAGTGACCGCCCATGTCCGCCGTCAGCGAACGCACAAATCGCTCGGTGATTTCATTGTTGACACCATTCACGATGACGGCGTTTCCCTTTTCGTCGGTCATGGCCAGCGGGGACGCCAAAATGCCGTCCAAGGTGCAAGTCGACATTTGGATTTCGGGAAAAGCCCGCCCCATCATGTCGCCATCCACCAACGGCAACCCAAGCGCGCTGGCGGCGCAAAATGGAATGGTGGAGTTCAGACCACCCGCCTCTGCGGACACCAGCGCCGTGGCGCGCCGACCCAAAAAGGTCTGCAGTGCGTCGATGACAGACAACACCTGCTCCAGACTGGCCATCTTCTCAATCAGCACGGTCGGTGCCCCGACCCCGGCCACAGCGAACACCAGAGCGTCGTCAGCAAGTGTGGCGGCTTCAATCAAATGCACTGCGCCCTTGGAGCGCATCACGTTCTGCGCCAATAGCTTGCCCAGGTAGGGATCGCCTCCACCACCCGTGCCGTAAGCTGCGCCGCCCAAGGCGATCGCTTCCATGTCTTCCGTTTGAATAATTTTCATGGTTTGATCTGTTTCACGAAGTCAATTTCAAGTCACCGACTACACGAACCTTGATCCGCGTCTGGTTTCCCGCCAAGTAGGACAGGGGCATCACTTCCACATCGACGACGGTGAGAGTTTCGGAGTCGGCTCCCGCGGCTTTGGCTTGTTCCCACGCTTCCGCTCGAACCAGGGCGATGGCATCCTCGCGTGAGGTTGCGGACAACACGATCAAGCGATCGACCTCCGCGCTGATCTGAGCCATGGCCGCACCGACCGCGTTGGCTGCACCGAAATGAGGCGGGATGACGATAGGCAGGCCACCCAAACTATCCTTGACCAGGACGCTTCCGCCACCCACCACGATCACCGGAAGTACATCGGCCGATGTGCGCATTCTCTCCACTGCATCGGCGACCTTTCTCTGCATCAATGCCATACAGGTGGCTACTGCGACCTGATCCAGATGGGCCACCGCTTGCGGGTCGCCCATGTCCGCCACGCCGGCAGCCACGGCAATGTCCGATGCAGTTAGTGTCTTACCTCCAAACACCAGTGCCTCGGCACCGAGCCTGTACCCAACGCTTTGGGGCCCGATAGTCCGCAAATCATCACCAATGATCGTGCCCCCACCCAATCCGATGCTCAACACGTCGGGCATGCGAAAGTTGGTTCGCACTCCGCCAACGTCGACGGCAACGCCGGCTTGACGCGGAAATCCGTTAACCAGGATGCCCACGTCGGACGTGGTTCCCCCGATATCGACAACGATGGCGTCTTTGCAACCCGAAAGGAATGCAGCGCCCCGCATGGAATTCGTCGGCCCCGAAGAGACGGTCAGGATGGGGAACCGGGCAGCCTTTTCTGCACTCATCAACGTGCCATCGTTTTGCGTCAGAAAGAACGGTGCGACGACGCCTGCTTCGCGCAACGCAGTCGAGAATGCCGCAACGGTGCTGGCGCCCAGGTCGCCCAACGCTGCGTTCAGGATGGATGCATTTTCACGCTCCAGCAACCCCATCCTGCCTATCTGCGACGACAGGGTAATACGTGCAAGCGGAATGACCGATTTCACCAAGTCAGCAGCGATAAATTCCTGTGCGTCGTTGATCGCAGAGAAGACACCAGAAATGACCACGTTGGAAATGCCAGCCGCAGCAAATTCGGTAGCGACTTCAAGAATCTCGTCAGCCGACACTGGGGACAGTTCGCGCCCGTCGAACTCATAGCCGCCGTTGACAAGACGGCTGATAGCACGGACTGCCTGACGCATGTCCTCGGGCCAGCCCGAAAGCGGCGGAATGGCTGACGTTGCCGGCAGTGCCAGGCGAATTACACCCACCGGCGCCAAATGGCGTCGCTCGACCAGTGCGTTGACAAAGTGTGTCGTTCCCAGCATGACCGCCCCCAGACGCCACTGCTCAATTCCTGCCCCACTCAGCACTTGTTGCAGTGCCCGCAAAACACCGGTCATGACATCGGCGGTCGTGGACGTTTTCACCGCATGGACAACCTGGCGGCCCTGCATCACCACCGCGTCGGTGTTGGTGCCACCCACGTCAATTCCCAATCGATACATCAATTGCTCCCAATCATTTTTGCTCCATACCCCACGAGGGCGATCATCAGACCACTAGTTCCGATGTAACACGACGCCCCAACGGGCAGCAGGAAGACATTCACCTGATGCACGCACTGGGGCTTTCTGTGAAAATCACATGCGATAGGTCGCTTCTATGCCAATGGTTCTGCGCGGTGCCAGGGAGCCGATAGCTACGACGCCAAGATTGGGCCAGTTGCTCTCTGTTTGTCCATTCACGTCGGCGTAGTACTGCTTATCAGTCAAGTTCTTGGCATAGAGATCCAATGACCACTTGCTTTTCTGATCCTTGATACCAAAACGCACATTCAACAGGGTGAACCCGTCCGATACCAGCAAGTTGTTGGCATGCCAATATTTTGCGCTTCGCTGTTCAATATCAAGCCGACCAAATCCCAATACCCCATCACTGACCCTGGCGGTGTATTGGGTTCCCAGATTGATCTTCCATGGCGAAGCCTTTGGCGTGTAGTTGCCAACGTTTGCAGGGTGAGCCGCATCCTCTGCGACGCGGCTATCCGTGACACCGACTCCTCCGTCGAACTCCAATCCGCGCGCCGGGGTAAATCGGAAATCGACGTCCAGCCCCTGAATATTCACACGGTCAATATTGTTGATCTGAGCAACATTGTTTCCGTTGACCAGCGTGGTACCAAAGTATTGAAAGTCTTTGGATCGTGAAACGAAACCAGCAGCATTGAAGATCAAGCGATTGTCAAGAAAGCTGCCTTTGTAGCCCAATTCATAGTTTTGCAAAGCTTCTGCCCGAAACCCCTGCTCAGCCGCTATCGCAGCATTGAATCCGCCGGACCTGAAGCCCGTGCTGTACGTGCCGTACATAAGCGAGTCAGCCCCCAAGCGCTGCGTAAGGGTGACTTTTGGCTGCCACGCGTCAAAGGTCCTGGACGCCTGGCCATTGGTCAACAGGTTGGTCCGGTTGCGATCGTCGCGGTCATATCGCAGGGCGCCGGAAATGGTTGTTTGTGGGGAAATGTCGTGATCGAACTGACCAAAGACGGCGCTCGCCGTTCCATAAAACCGATCGAACCCGCTTGATGGGGCGCGTTCCCATTGGTCCGTATTGCCAGAACCGTCATCAAAGGGGGAGCGCCTCAGAAGCTCCCGCTGCTGGTTCAAATAGAAGAGGCCGGCAATCCATCGGGTTGTCTGCTTGACAGGCGATGTCAGCCGGATTTCCTGACTGAGCAGGCGGACATCCCTTTCCTGACCCTGAAGTCGTTGCGGATTGGCGATACCTTTAAGAACCCCTCCAAGCGCATTGGTTGAGTTGGAGAAATCTCCGTCGCCGATCACCTTTTCCTTGAGGTTGGTTCGCGCCGTGATTGCGGTCAACATGCCAATGCTGGTGTTTACCTCCGCCTTGAACGTAAACTCATCTGTTGTCCCGGTCGTAACGCCAAGCACATTGGTGGTAATGGGCGTTATTTCGTTTGGATTGAGGCTCGCTATCTGACTGTCCCAAATGCCGCCAGCCTTGAAGTCCCGAGAACTCAGACGAAAATCCAAAGACACATCATCGGTGGCGAATACAGTCAATTTTGCCCGAACATCGTTATCGTGATCCAGTGCGTCAACGTTTTTATTCAGGAACGTGTTGGTCGTCAGCCCATCTGACTTCTGGGTGTTTCCGACCACCCGAAATAGAACCCTGTCTGGCACCAAGGCCCCGCTGATGCCACCTGCAACATATACCGAGTTGCCGCTGCTCAGGCCGACTTTCACAAAGCCGCCCCACTCGTTTTTGGGCGCCTTGGTATCAATGACGATTGCGCCGCCTATGGCGTTGCGTCCGTACAGCGCTCCCTGTGGTCCTTTGAGAACCTCAATGCGCTCCACGTCCACCAAGTTCATTTTGAGTTGTTTCTGATCGCTTTGTGGAACCCCGTCAACGACGACCGCGACCGGCGAATCAGCATTGTTAATCTGCGTTACCCCGCGAATCACCACAAAGGAATTCCCGTAGGTGTACGAATTATCGAACGACATATTGGGCGTCATGTTGATAAAGTCTTGCGTGCTCTTGATGCCAGCATCTTCGATCTGCTTCGCCGAGAACGCCTTAACTGCGACGGGGACATCCTGCAGTCGCTCAGCACGACGCTGCGAAGACACGATTACCGTTTCAAGTTTGTCCTCGCTCGTCACCCCAGCAGATGAAGCCGGTTGCGCAGTGGTTTGGGCCAAAGCCCCGGTCATGCCGGTACCTAGAAGTGCCGCCAGCGCCCAGGGGATCGGCTTCAGGCGCGCGGATATGCGTGATCGATTGTTCATCTTGCGGGTCCTCAATTTGATAAGCGCTTGGTACAAATGTCCATATTTGGCAGTTGCGCAGTCCGCCGGATCTGGTGCTGCAATCATGAGCGCCCAGTCTGAGTTAAGCAACGAATCCGGTGGGTAGGGGCGGGGGGGAAATGGGTGGTAGAAGACTTCCCCAATCGGATTTCACAAAGAATACTTATTGGGTTGAGGTAGACGCCCGACCGATACCAAACCCATCAAACCCAAGGAAGTGCGGACCCACCTGCAGTTGCATCTGCGCGGCTGCAGACGTGCAACCATCACCGTTCGCGCCAGCGATGGCGGACTGATGTGGCAAACGCCGCTGGCGCGTGAACTGTTGGGGCGCTACTGTGGCACGCAGGCGCCCACTACACCCGAGCCCGTGCTGGCCTGGCTGCGCAACTGCTTGCCGCAGGTGGTGTCAGCCGGGCAGGGTGGCGGGCCGCCGCGCCTGGCCATTGCGCGCGGCGCGATGCGCCTGACGTTTCGTCTGCACCAGCAGATTGGTGACACGGACGGTAACCCGAAGATGGTGACTGGCTGATCGTGATGCGCGAGGTGTCCGACACCGCGGTCATTGAAGCCATGAGCCTGTTTTTCAAGCTCACCGCCAAAGAGGCCGAGGTGCTGTACTGGGTGGTCAAGGGCAAGACAAACAAGGACATTGGCGATATTTTGGGCAGTAGCCCGATGACGGTGAAGAAGCACCTCGAGCGCATCTTCGTCAAGATGGTTGTCGAGACCCGCACGGCGGTGGCCGGCATGACAATGACGCGGATACGGCAGTTGCATCCGTAGTTTGAGGGGAGTCGTTGAAAGAAGTGACCACCAGCCCTCGTCAAATAAGCGTGGAATGCTATCAATTTTAGAGTGATTAGCGTTCCCGCGGCCCCTCGGTCAAACTGGAGTATTCGCACGCTCAGATGACAACACTGGCGTGAAGCACGGATTTTCAATGCCGTGCACGGCATCCACAATCGCCTGAATCGCCTCTGGCCGCGCAAAGCCCCGACGCCAGGCCAGCGCAACCCGGCGCACGGGTTCGGGCTTCTCAAACGGTATGGCCCGCACCATGTCGGACTTGTATGGGCCGATCAGGGCACCTGCGGGCAGCACCGAGATGCCATAGCCCGAGGCCACCATGCAACGAATGGTGCCAACCGAGTGGCCCTGGTGCCCAGAGCCATCCGCGTGGCTGATTTCGGGACAGGCATCCAGCACCTGCTCGCGAAAGCAGTTGCCTGCCTTCAGCACCAGCACGTCGTCCCCCCGGATCTCGGTTCTTGCAATCTTCTTTCGTTTAGCCCACGGGTGATCACGCGGCACGACCACACGGAACGCCTCGTCGTACATGGGTACCGTGTCAATGCCGGGAACGTCGAAGGGCAGGGCGATGATGGCTGCGTCAATAGTGCCGTATTTCAGATAGTCCGTCAGCAGGGCCGTCATGCTTTCTTCAATGTAGAGCTTCATCGCGGGCGTGCGTTGGGCCAGGGAGGCGATCAGTGAGGGCAGGAGATAGGGTGCAATGGTGTGGATGACGCCAATGCGAAAGACCCCGCTCAAAGGGTCCTTGTGCGCATGGGCCACCATCTCAACCCGCTGGGTTTCTTCCAGCGCGCGCCGGGCCTGTTGAACGACCTCACGACCCAACTCGGTGAGGCTGATGGGTCCTTTGGCGCGCTCGATCAAAGTCGCCCCCAAATCGGTCTCCAGATTTTGCAGGGCTACGCTCATGGTGGGCTGGCTCACCTTGCATTGCTCGGCCGCGCGGCTGATGGATCCCTCGTCGGCGAAAGCCACCAGGTAGCGCAATGCGGAAAGTTTCATGGGATGTGAATATAGTAAAAAACTATACGCAATATAGTAAAAATATCCTTATAAATCAATGACTTATATCAAAACATTGACAAATGACAAGCGTAAAGTTTGCTTCATTCAAAGCGATTTATTTAACCCAAAGGAGTATGTGATGACCAAGTTCAAATTGCTGGCCTTATCGTTTGCGATGTCCGGCGCGTGCGTAGCATGGGCCGCATCGGACGAGCCGATTCAGCCCATCAAACCACCGGCGAACATCAACATCGGCATGGTTGAGCTGGGTAAAAAGCTGTTCTTTGATCCCCGCCTGTCCAAGTCTGGCTTTATCTCCTGCAACTCCTGCCACAACCTTTCGATGGGCGGCACTGACAACATTGCAACGTCCATTGGTGACCACTGGCAACAAGGCCCGATCAATGCGCCGACGGTGTTGAACTCCAGCCTGAATGTGGCGCAGTTCTGGGATGGCCGTGCCGCAGACCTTAAGGCCCAGGCCGGTGGCCCCATTGCCAATCCTGGCGAAATGGGGTTCACCCACACCCTGGCATTGGGCGTTCTGGAGTCGATCCCCGCCTACGTGCGGGAGTTCAGGCAAGTGTTTGCCAAAGACAAGGTGGACATCGAACAGGTGACCCTGGCGATTGCTGAATTCGAAAAGACCCTGGTCACGCCCAACTCACGCTTTGACCTGTGGTTGATGGGCAAGAATGATGCGCTCAGCGCCGACGAAGTGGCTGGCTACAAATTGTTCAAGGACAGCGGCTGCGTGGCCTGCCATAACGGCCCGGCGGTCGGCGGCAACTCCTTCCAGAAAATGGGAGTCGTGTCCGCTTACAAGGCCAACAGTCCCGCGGAAGGGCGCTCGGCAGTGACAGGCAAAGATGCTGACCGCTTCAACTTCAAGGTGCCGACCCTGCGCAATGTGGAACTGACCTACCCGTACTTCCACGATGGCGCTGCCAACACGCTAGGTGAAGCCGTGGATACCATGGGCAAACTGCAACTGGGCAAGACGTTCACAAAGGACGAGAACTCCAAGGTGGTGGCCTTCCTGAAGACCCTGACAGGTGATCAGCCCAGCTTCATGATGCCCATCCTGCCGCCATCTGCCGACACGACACCACGGCCACAGCCATTTGCCAAGAAGTAGTCAAACCTGCACTATTTACAACGCCCCGCTTTGACGGGGCTTTTTTGTGCACCTTTGGCCTTTTCCTGTCTTCTGACCGCTTGGTGTAGAAGACCTCTTTGCTTCGTGGCGTCCGGTATGCGCTGGTGCGGATCGAGCGTTTCTCCAAGGTCAGAGGCAGGGGCTCACGCGGTTGAAAAGCATATCCTGGCGAACGCGCTGATGGAGTTTGCGGTCACCCTATCCAGTTCGCCTGTGGTCGATTCAGCTATGCTGAACGACGGTATGGGATTCAGCTTAGTACGGTGGAGATCTGTGGTGGTGGAACAGATGTCAGCCATCGTACGGGGACATCGGCTACTGGGGGGGTGGTCGGCAGCGCGGCCAATGGGCGTTCAATGTCTGCTCACTCTCGCCTCAAGACAAAGCGGTCAAACAGTGCGCACACCTTCGCAATCAAGTCAGCGCTGGGATATGTCGTTGTTGATATGACAGTCAAATCAATATTCTGACAACCGGTGTTGCGAAAAACTTGCATGGCGTAGTTGCGCACACCCATGGCATTCAGGGTCTGCGCCAGTGCCAGCAGGTCCTGCTCGCTGTGTAGATCGGGATGCACCGTGGTGCGAAACTCGTGCGTCACACCACTGGCCAGCAGTATCCCGGCACTGGCCCACACGGCTTTGGCACTGTCGGCCACCTGGGTGATGGCGTCGTAGCCCTGCGGTGTCGCCTTGATGTCCATGCCCACCCAGTCCACCAGCGGCAACACCTCTTGCAAGCGGCGCGGGTACATGCCCGCGGTATGCAGCCCCACGCCAAAGCCTAGCGACCGGACCTCGCGCATTGCGTCTTCCAGGCCGGCGTCCATGGTGGGCTCGCCGCCGCTGAACACCACCGCGTCGATCAGCCCCACGCGCCGCTGGAGCAGCGCCAGCACTTGCTCCCATGCCAGCGGACTGTCTTCGGTGCGGCTCTGCAAATGCGGGTTGTGGCAGTAGCCGCAGCGCCATGGGCAGCCCTGCACAAAGACCACCGCCGCGAGCTTGCCCGGATAGTCGGTTGCGGAAAACGGCGTAATGCCGCCTACTTTAAGTTGCAACGCTGCTCGCTGAAGTAGGTGCGTTCATGGAACTCGCCCTTCTTACCGGTGTTGAACGACGCCATCGGGCGGTGGTAACCCATGACACGGGTCCACACTTCGCAGCGCTGGCGCTCGTCGTCGCGCAGCACGATAGGCGTCGCTTGGCGGGCCAGGGTTGGGTTTTCTTTTACAGTAGTCATGTCATTCCTTTTTGGGTTGGTGGTTAAACGGTTTCCAGCTGTTTTCGCACAATCAGATCGGCATCGCACTTGGGGCAAAAGTCGTGGCGCCCACCCAGGTAGCCATGCTTGGGGCAAATGGAAAACGTGGGTGTCACGGTGATGTAAGGCAAGCGGAAGCGCGACAGCGAGCGCTTGACCAGTTGGCGGCAGGCCTCGGCGCTGGAGAGCGGCTCGGTCATGTACAGGTGCAGCACGGTGCCGCCGGTGTATTTGCGTTGCAGGTCGTCCTGCATCTCTAGCGCTTCGAACGGGTCGTCGGTGTAGCCCACCGGCAACTGGCTGGAGTTGGTGTAGTAGGGCATGTCGTGGGTGCCGGCTTGCAAAATATCAGGGAACTGCTTGGCGTCTTCCTTGGCAAAGCGGTAGGTGGTGCCCTCGGCCGGAGTGGCTTCCAGGTTGTACATGTGACCGGTCTGGTCCTGGAATTCGAGCATGCGGGCACGCACATGGTCCAGCAGGCGAATGGCAAAGGCGTGGCCCCACTCGGTGCTGATGTCGTATTTGTCCTGCGTGAAGTTGCGAATCATCTCGTTGACGCCGTTCACGCCCAGCGTGGAGAAATGGTTGCGCAGCGTGCCCAGGTAGCGCTTGGTGTACGGGAACAGACCATTGTCCATATGCCGCTGGATCACCTTGCGTTTGATCTCCAGGCTGTCGCGGCCCAGCTCCAGCAGGGTGTCCAGCTCTTGCAACATGCCGACCTCGTCGCCCATGTGCAGGTAGCCCAGGCGCGCGCAATTGATGGTGACCACGCCGAGCGAGCCGGTCTGCTCGGCCGAGCCGAACAGGCCGTTGCCACGCTTGAGCAGCTCGCGCAAGTCCAGTTGAAGGCGGCAGCACATGGAGCGGATCATGTTCGGTTTGAGTTCCGAATTGATGAAGTTCTGGAAGTAAGGCAGGCCGTACTTGGCCGTCATCTCAAACAGCAGTTCGGCGTTCGGGCTATACCAGTCAAAGTCCTCCGTCATGTTGTAGGTCGGGATCGGGAAGGTGAAGACCCGGCCCCGGGCGTCGCCGGCCATCATCACTTCGATGTAGGCGCGGTTGATCATGTCCATCTCCGGCTGCAACGCGCCGTAGGTGAAGTCCACTTCCTGGCCGGCAATCACCGGCACCTGTTCGCGCAAATCTTCCGGGCAGATCCAGTCGAAGGTCAGGTTGGTGAAGGGGGTCTGCGTGCCCCAGCGGGAGGGGACGTTCAGGTTGTAGATCAGCTCCTGCATGCACTGGCGCACCGCCGCGTAGTCCATCTGGTCTTGTTTGACGAACGGCGCCATGTAGGTGTCGAACGAACTGAAGGCCTGCGCCCCGGCCCACTCGTTTTGCAGCGTGCCCAGAAAGTTGACAATCTGCCCGACCGCGCTGGACATGTGCTTGGGCGGGCCACTCTCCACCTTGCCCGGCACGCCGTTGAGCCCTTCATTGAGCAGGGTGCGCAAGGACCAACCGGCGCAGTAACCGGCCAGCATGTCCAGGTCATGGATGTGCAGGGCCGCGCTGCGGTGCGCAGCGCCGACCTCGGGCGGGTAGACGTGGTTGAGCCAGTAGTTGGCAATGACCTTGCCGGATACATTGAGGATCAGCCCGCCCAGCGAATAACCCTGGTTGGCGTTGGCGTTGACGCGCCAGTCCAGCTGCTGCAGGTACTCGTTCATGCTGGACTCGACGTCCACCAGCGTCTTGCGGTCGCTGCGCAGCTTTTTGTGCTGCTCGCGGTAGACGATGTAGGCGCGCAGGGTCTTGGGGTAACCGGCGTCGAACAGGGCGGCCTCGACCGCGTCCTGGATTTGCTCGATGTGCGGCGTCACCGGCCCGAGCACCTTGATTTTGGGTGTCACCAGGTACTGGGTGAGGCGCTGGGCTTCGGCAGCGTCGAACTCGCCGGTGACCTGGGCGGCGCGCTCCAGGGCCTGGGCTATTTTGGCTGCGTCAAAGGGTTTGATGCCCCCGTCACGCTTGATGATGTGGGTAAATACGGGTGTGGTTTGCAGATTCAATTTCATCCCCTTGAGCACCATAGGTAGTGTCCGCAGGGATGGTAACCACTACATGTAGTGTTCATTGTGGATTCGATTGTTGACGTTGCTGCCTTCCCGCAAGTGTTTGATCTGCATCAGAGAACATGCATACCGGTGTTGACGTTGAACGCGATACGCGCTGCTGGGCAAGTTGTTTCAGTAGGCAGCAGATGGGGCAATGTTTGATTGGCGCCAACATCCAATTGGGGAAAAGTTAATCTATATTAAATGCGAATCGTTCGCATTTGTGTAGCATTGTCGGGAGTGACGCAGTGGTTGGACTTTGGTCTTGAACACTGCGATCCCGATCCATTTTTCCCGGTTAGCCAGCACTACGCCAGCCAATACCGAACCTTTACCAGGTGGTGCGCTATGCGTCATGAATTTTCTCCTTGGGTGCTTGCCTTGGCGGGCGCCTGTTCTGCAGTCTGTGGCCAAGAGGCGCCGACACTGGCTACTATCTCAGTGACGGCCAAGGGCTATGCGTCCGACGAGCTTGAAACACCCAGTGCAACCACCACGGTGGAGCGCGAAGCCCTGTTGCGTCGCGGTGCCGTCAATCCGGGCGATGCGCTGCGTGGGGAGCCTGGGCTGTCGATAGCCAGTGACGGACCGCAGGGCCAAAACCCGGTGATACGGGGTCTCAAAAAAGAGAGCGTGGTGCTGCTGGTGGATGGCATGCGCCTGAACTCGGCCCAGCCGCAGGGTGCGATTGCCTCGTTCATGTCCGCTGGCCTGGCGCAGCGCATCGAAGTCGTCAAAGGCCCGGCCTCGGTCTTGTACGGCACGGGCGCGCTGGGTGGCGCCATCAACGTGCGTTTACCGCAGGCACAGTTCGCGCCGGGAATTGGCTTCGAGGCGTCTACCGGATATGACAGCGCCAGCCACGGTGTGAATGGCGCGGCGGTGTTCAACGTAGGGGGCGAACAGCATGCCGTGATGCTGGGTGCATCGGCCGCCCGCATCGGCGACTATTCCACGCCGTTGGGCGAGGTGCCGCGCACCGGTTACCAGAGCGACAGTGTGCTGGGGCAGTATCGCTACCGCATTGACGCGGCCCAGCAGTTGCGCGCTTCGGTGCAGCGCCATGCCGACAACGACGTGTGGTACCCCGGCTCCAACAAACCCCACCCCAATGCCGCCGTGGTGGGCAGCACCACGGTGCACGCGCCGCGCCAAACCCGTGAGCTGAACGAAGTAGGCTACAGCCGCAACGGCAACGGCGCTGCACCGCTGAACCTGGATGTGCGCCTGTACCGCCAGGAAGTGCAGCGTGCCATCTACTCCTATGCCGAAAAGCTGGGGCGCGATATCGCCCAAACCCAGGTGCGCTTTGCTACCGATGGCCTGGATGTGAAGGCCGACTGGCTGGTGTTGCCGGAGCATTTGCTGTCGCTGGGGGTAAACGCGTGGAACATGGGTGCCTCGCCAGATCGCATGTTGGCTAGCCCCACGCCGGTTTCGCCGCTGGTGCGCAATCTTCCCTTTGCCGATGGTCGCATCAGCGCGTTGGGCTACTACCTGCAGGACGATATGCGCTTTGGCTCGGCCAATGTCCTGGCCGGTCTGCGACACGACACCGTCAAGGGCAGTGCGGCATCCATCAACAACGGCGCACAGACCACGGGTCTGGATCGCACCGACAGCGCGACCTCGGGCAACCTGGGTGTCATCTACGAAGTGTCACCCCTGCTGCGCCCCTACGCCAGCGTGTCGCAGGCGTTCAGGGCGGGCGAGATGCGCGAGCGTTTTGAGGCGTCTCCGCGCGGCGATGGGTATCACTATGTGGGCAATCCGCAGATACGGCCCGAACTGGCCCGCCAGTTGGAGATTGGCCTCAAAGGGGGCGGGGATACACTGCACTACAGCGTGGCGGCGTATAGCAACCGTATCACGGACTACATCACCGGCAGGCCCACGGGCCAAGTGCTCAATGGCCTGCCGGTCAAACAGACGGTCAACTTGGGTGAGGTGGTGCTGACCGGCGTGGAAGCGCAGGCGCGCTGGCAGTTCAGCCCGCGCCAATGGCTCACGGCGGGCTACTCCCAGGTGCGCGGCGAGAACAAGGACCTCAATGAGCCCCTGTTCCAGATGCCGGCCGACGAACTCTCGCTGGGCTGGTCGGGGACAGTGGCGCCGGGTTGGGGCGCCGACGCCACGCTGCGGCTGGTGGATGCGCAATCGCGTGTGGCCACCCAGTTCACCGGCGGCACCGAGAACACCACCGCAGGTTTTGCTACGGCCGATATCGGTGTGGTCTACCAGTGGGCGCGCCAAACCCTGCGCATCGGGGTGAAGAACCTGGCTGACAAGGCCTATTTTGAGCACCTGACGGAAGGGGTCTCGGGGCGCGAAATCCTGGCTCCCGGGCGCAGCCTGGTGGTGGGCTGGACAGGAAAATTCTGATGCGCCACGCACACGCCATCGTTGCCCTGTTGGTGGGATTCTGGCTGGGGCTGTTGGCGCCGGTGCTTGCCTGGGCCGGGGATGCCCACGCACCCAAACTGCCGCGTCTGGTGCTGGCCGGCCCCTATGCCGCAGTGTCGTTTCCGTTGATTCACATGGTTGAAAGCGGTGCCCTCAACGACCTGGCCGAGTCGGTCGAGTTCCAACCCTGGAAAGACCCGGACCAGTTGCGGGTGCTGGCCATGGATGGGCGTGCCGACTTCGTGGCCATGCCCACCAATGTGGCAGCCAACCTGTACAACCGGGGCGTTCGCCTTCAACTACTCAACGTGTCCACTTGGGGGGTGCTGTGGATGGTGTCGCGGGACAACAGCTTGAAAACCCTGGCGGATTTCAAGGGCAAAGAAATTGCCATGCCCTTTCGCGCCGATATGCCTGACATCGTGTTTCAGCAATTGGCACAAAAGCAGGGGCTGGATGCCAAGCGCGACTTCAAGCTGCGCTACGTGGGCACCCCGATTGAGGCCATGCAGTTGCTGATCACCCGCCGGGTAGACCATGCGCTGCTGGCAGAACCCGCCATTTCCATGGCCTTGCGCAAGACCGGGTCGTTCCCAGTGAGTGTGTTCGCACCCCAGCTGTACCGCAGTGTGGACCTGCAGCAGGAGTGGGGCCGTGTGATGCAACGGGCGCCGCGCATACCGCAAGCCGGTATTGCGGTACTGGGCCAGGCGGTGGGCAATGACGCTTTGGTGGAGCGCTTTCAGGCCGCCTATGCCACGTCGCTGGCGTGGTGCGAATCCCATGTGGAGGCCTGCGCCGCCATGGTGGCCAAGCGAGTGGATCTGCTCACGCCAGAGGCGGTAGCGGACTCCATACGTGTGGACAACACGCAGTTTGTCAGCGCGGGTGACGCGCGTCCCGAGCTGGAGTTCTTCTTTAGCCAGCTGCTGTCGCACCAGAGCGGCTTGGTGGGCGATAAATTGCCCAATGCCGCGTTCTACCGCCCCTCCGTGGGCACACCCAAGGCGCCAGTCCCCAAACCATGAGACTGCTGCGCGCCTGGCTGTGGGGTATTCCCGCCTATTTGTGGAGCGGCTGGGGCGCGCTGACCAGTTTGTTGTTGATGCTGGCGGCCTGGGAGGCGGTGAGCGCCGTGGTGGGCGGGTTGATTCTCAGCGACCCGGTGACGACGTTTGAGCAGTTGCACCGCATGCTGTCCTCGGGGTCGGCCTGGACGGACCTGGCCCTGACGGCACGCCGCGCCATGAGCGGGTTGGGGGCGGCGCTACTGATGGGCAGCGTGCTGGGCCTGCTGGCGGGTATGTCAATGACCGCCGCCATGATGGCGCGCCCCTTGGTCACCGTGTTGCTGGGCACGCCGCCCATTGCGTGGCTGGTGTTGGCCATGCTGTGGTTTGGCGCGAGTGACGGCACGCCCGTGTTCACCGTGTTCATTGCCTGCTTTCCGGTGGTGTTTGCCAGTGCGCTGCAAGGCACCCGTACGCTGGACCATCATCTCAAGGACATGGCGCAGGCTCTGCGCCTTCCCCTGCGCATGAAAATTTTTGACCTGTATATGCCGCATGTGCTGTCCTATCTGTTTCCGGCCTTCATCACCGCGTTGGGCACCTCCTGGAAAGTGGTGGTCATGGCCGAACTGCTGGCCTGTAGCGACGGGGTGGGCGCGGCGCTGGCGGTCAGCCGCGCGCAGCTCGACACGGCTAGCACCCAGGCCTGGATTGCCGCCGTGGTGGGGATCTTGCTGGCGGTGGAGTACCTGTTGCTCGAACCTGTCAAACGTGAAGTTGAGCGCTGGCGCACGGTGGTGGCATGAGTCATCCACTGCGCCTGCAGGGCGTCTCCCATGCATACGGTCTGCGCACGGTGCTGGACGGCATCGACCTGACGCTGGACGCCGGGCAGGTCTACGCCCTGGTGGGCCCTTCGGGCTGCGGGAAGACGACGCTGTTGCACCTGTGCGCGGGGTTGCTGCACTGCCAGAGCGGCGTGCTGCGCAACCCGTTTCACGACCCGGCGGTCATGTTTCAGCAGCCGCGCCTGCTGCCCTGGAAGACCACGCTGCACAACATTGCCCTGGGGCTCAAGGCCGCTGGCGTGCCGCGCGCCGAGCGACTGGAGCGCGCCAGCGCCATGGCACAGCGGGTGGGCCTGGATGCGGCTGCGCTGGACCAGTTTCCCCACACTCTGTCTGGCGGCATGCAAAGCCGTGCGGCACTGGCCCGCGCGCTGGTGACCGAGCCCGATCTGTTGCTGCTGGATGAACCGTTTTCGGCGCTGGACATTGGCCTCAAGGCACAGTTGCATCGCTTGCTGCTGGCCGAGCAGCGCGCGCGGGGCCTGGCGGTGCTGATGATCACGCATGACCTAATGGAGGCGGTGCGTCTGGCCGACCAGGTGCTGGTCATGGCCAGCGATCCGGGGCGCGTGGTACACCGCTTTGCGCCGAGCCAGCCTGCGGCGCAGCGCGACGATGCCTACGTCTACCAGACCACTGCTGCGTTGTTGCAAGTGCAGGTTGTGCAGGACGCTTTTGGGTTGTCTGAGGCCAGCGCCGCGTCCAGTCTTGCACGGCACGCAAGCCCGGCGGTCGCGGGTGGGCAGAAGACGGTCGTGGCATGTTGACGCCGTGGGCCGTTCCACGTTTCGCGTTGTGGCACCTGGAGCATCCGCTATGGCTGTGCGGCTTTCGGCCCTTCTTTGTTGCAACCATGCTGGCGGCGCCGCTGAGTGTGGGTTTGTGGTTGCTGCATCTGGTGCTGGGCTTGCCTCTGCCTGCCGTTGCGGGTGGCACGCTGGCCTGGCATGCGCATGAGTTGATTTTTGGCTTTGTACTGGCGGCGGTCGCGGGCTTTGTGCTGACCGGCGTGCCCGAATTCACCCACAGCGTGGCCGTGCCCGCGCGCACGGTGCGGCGTTTGGTGGGTCTTTGGTTGCTGGGGCGTGTGGCCTTTTGGGGTTCGGGTTGGGGTGGTCACACGTCCCTGGCAATCTCCGCGCTGGCGCATCTGGGTGTTTTGACGGGCTTGATGGTGGTGCTGGCACCGCGCCTGTGGCAAGACCCAGAACGTCGCCACCTGGCATTTTTGTGGGGCCTGGGCGCGCTGGCCGTGTGTGTGGCCGGGTTTTATGCCGATGCGTTGCTGGGCTCTAACTCCCTGCGCTGGCTGCATGCTGCTCTGGGCGTGCTGATGGTGTTGATCGTGGTGGCCTTGAGTCGCATCTCCATGCGCATCGTCAACAACGCCCTGGTCGAGGCAGGCGTGGCCGGGGTGGACTATCTGGCGCGGCCACCGCGGCGCAATCTGGCCATTGTCGCCATCACGCTGTGCACCGTGGCGGAACTGCTGGGGTGGAGTGAACGCATCCACGGCTGGCTTGCATTGGCAGTGACAGCGGCACTGCTGAATCTGATGAACGATTGGCATGTGGGGCGGGCGCTGTTTCGGCGCTGGCCCTTCATGTTGTACGGGGTGTATGTGCTGATGGCGGCGGGCTATGCCACCATGGGCGTGACCCTGTTGATGGGTTCGTCGGGTGGGAGTGCCGGGCTGCACCTGCTGACCGTTGGTGCGTTGGGGCTCAGCATTTACGTGGTGATGTGCATTGCAGGTGCCACCCACAGCGGTCGCGCGCCGGATGAGCGCGTATGGGTGCCAGTGGGTGCGGGCCTGTTGGTGGCAGCGGCGCTGGTGCGTGCGCTGGCAGCCTGGCCCGGGGTGGATGTTCTCCTGTGCCTGGCCGTGTCGGGTGTGCTCTGGAGTGGGGCGTTTGTCTTGCTGGCCTGCCACATGCTGGCGATGCTGGTATCGCCGAGAACCGATGGTGCAGCCGGGTGCGCGGGCATTCAAGTATCTAAATTGCTATGAATATAGAAGCAGTAAGTCTATATTTCACGGTGGATAGCGCTCTATTGTTCATGAATGAGTTGATTGCAGGCAGAGGAAATGCATCTTTCTTCACTAAAGACGTTTCAGACCGCAGTTAATTATATATAATGCGAATCATTCCCATTTAGCGAGCCAGGACACGCTGCCATGCGTCACCCAGCCAGCCAGAAATTTTCATTTTCTAAAAGGCTGACCCATGCAAGGCATGCAATTCAAACTCCGTCCCGTCGCCCTGCTCGTCGCAATGGCGTGCACCGCCGCACTGGCAAATGAAGCTCCCGCGCTGAAAGAGGTGGTGGTGACTGCCACGCGCAGTGCCACCGAAGTCGACGACCTTGCGTCCACTGTTACCAGCGTCGACCGCTCCCAGATGGACCGCAGTCTGCCCATGGACGATGCAGACTTGTTCAAGGACGAGAGCGACATTGCGTTTGCGCGCGACCTGCGTCGCCATGGCGCCACCCGGGTCAACATCCGGGGCATCGAGGACAACCGGGTGGTGTCCATGGTGGACGGGGTGCGACTCGGCGATTACTACAACGGCGGCGGGCCGACCAACTTCACGCAAAGTGCATCGCCCACCGCCATGCCGGACTTTCTGAAGCGGGTTGAGATCGTGCGCGGGGCGGCCTCCAGCCTGTATGGCTCTGACGCCATCGGCGGTGTCGTGGGCTATGTCACGTTGGACTCGGCCGATCTGCTGCAGGGCGATGCGACAACCGGTTTCAGGCTGCGGGGTGGATATTCCGGTGCGAATGCCGGTGCGAGTCAGACCGTATTGGGTGCGTTTCGCAGCGGAACCGCCGAGGTGCTGCTGGGTTATAGCCATGCCAGCGGCCAGCAGGTTGACAACATGGGCACTGCAGACACCATTTCCACCAGCCGAACCCGGCCCAATCCACTCAAGTCCGAAGACCAGGGCGTGTTGGCCAAGTTGAGCGTGCGCCCAGCGACGGGCCACAAACTGAGCGCCATGGTCGAGGGGCGTGACCAACAAGTGGACTCGGACATACTGCGCCTCTCAGCTTCATTGCCCAAGGTCACCGCCGTGCGCGGCGAAGACAATGTGCGCCGCGTGCGCACGAGTGTGGAGTGGGAGCACACCCCAAAGAGTGCGCCACTCTATGACCGGCTGACGGCGCGCCTGTTCCGTCAGGACTCGGCAACCCGAAATTACAACTTCCAGACCCGCACCAACACGTCGGCCACATGTTCTGCCGCCTCAGGCGCCGGTAGCAACTGCTACATCGAGAGCGACTTCAGTGTGGACCAGAGCAGCACGGGCGCCAGCTTGCAGTTGGAAAAAGGCTTGGAAGCTAGTGGCGTCAACCACCTGTTGACCTATGGTTCCGACTTCAGCCGCACGCGCGTCGAAGAGTTGCGCGATGCGCGGATCTGGAACAAAACGACAGGCACTTTCACCAAATCCCTGGCCGGAGAAAATTACCCGCTGCGGGACTTTGCAACCGGAAAAACGGACGCGCTGGGCCTCTTCTTTCAAGACGAAATCAGTGGGCTGGCCGGCGGCAAGCTCTCGTTGACCCCTGGAGTGCGCTACGACCACACCAACCTCGTGCCCGAGGTGGATCTGCTGGCCCAGCAGGTCCTGACCGGTATGAATCGCAAGGCGGTGGAGCAGACACACGGCGCTTTCTCGCCCAAGTTGGGTGCCGTCTGGCGCTTCGATTCTGCGGTCACCGCTTATGGTCAAGTGGCGCGTGGTTTCCGCGCCCCCAACTACAGCGAGGTCAACGGCGTGTTTCGCAACACAGCGCAGCAATATGGCATCACGCCCAACCCGGATCTGAAGCCGGAAACCAGTGGGGGTGTCGAGTTGGGCTTGCGCGTCAACACGGGCGGCCTGCGCAGCCAGGTCAGCGTTTTCGACAATCGCTACCAGGATTTCATTGAAAGCGTTCGCTACACCTGCCCTGGCAATGCCAATTGCATTACCGGCACCACGTCCACCTACCAGTCAGTCAACCTCAACCGTGTCCGCATCTACGGGGCCGAAGTGCGCACCCAATGGGACTTTGCGCCTGGTTGGACCACCGGGGCATCGCTGGCACTGGCGCAGGGCACGAATGAGGAAAGCGGTCAGCCGCTCAACAGCGTGGAGCCCACGCGCCTGTCGGCCAGCCTGGCGCGGTCCTTCGACACATGGGGCGTCGAAGGCCGGCTGCGTGCCGCCAGCCAGAAAGACCGTGTGGATGACACCGGTGGAACCTGGTTCCGTCCCGGGGGCTATGCCGTCAGCGATGTGTCGGTATGGTGGAAGATCAACCGCAAGGCCCACGTCACCCTGGCCGTGAACAACGTGTTCGACAAGAAGTATTGGCTGTGGAGCGATATTCGCCAGGCCGACGCCACCAATCCGGTGGGCGTGGACTTCTACGGCCAGCCCGGGCGCAACGTCAGCGTTGCGTTCCAGTTGGATATTTAGGCGTTCATGCGTAGTTTGATGACCCGATGCGCGCTACAGCGGCGCACCATGGCCTGGCTGGTGCTGCTGTCGTCCATGCTCTGCACGCCTTTGGCCTCCCTGGCGGCTTCGGTGCTTTTCGTCACCACCAGCCCGATCACGCCCGGCAAATTTCGCGTGCTGGCCGAGGCGGCCGCCCCGCATGGCGTTCAGATTGAGGTGAAGTTTGTCGAAAAGCTGGGCACCGTGGACGCGGGGCTGTGGCGCGGTTTTGACGCGGTGGTAATTGATGCGCCACGCGATCACCTGCAAGACGCCATTCGCGCCCGCGTGCTTGAGGCGTTGCCCGCGCTGGCGAGCAGCAAAACGCCCACGTTGTGGCTGCACACGCAGGCGCCCAGCTGGCAGCATCTCCCGGACGACGTGGCCAAGCGCCTGCACGCCTACTACGTGAATGGCGGGCGTGGCAACAATGCCGGATTCTTTGCCACCCTGGCGGCGTATCTGGCGCACAAGCCCTGGCAGGCGATAGCTGCACCGCAGGTCTTTGCTGCCACCGCCATTTATCACCCCAAGGCGCCCAGTCTGGTGTTCAACGACACGGCCAGCTATCTGCGGTGGAAAGGCACCGCACAGGGAAAACCGGTGGTGGCGATAGCCTTCCACCAGCAGTCGATTGCAGCCGAGCAGACGGGATTGATCGATGACCTGATTGCGCGCATCGAGGCCGGTGGTGCGGTGCCCCTGGCTTTCTACAGCCCGGTGATGGACAACACCGCCATCTCCCAGATACTTGCACCCGGCGGCAAGACGCTGGCAGATGTGCTGATCAACACCCAGATTACGCTGAATCCTGAAGGTCGACGTGCCGAGTTTGACAAGCTGGGCATACCCATCGTCCAGGCCATGAATTACCGCAAGGGCGATGCCCAGGCCTGGCGCGACGATGCGGTCGGCATTTCGCTGATGGATGTACCCTTCTATTTGGCACAGGCCGAATACGCGGGCGTACATGACATCCTGATCGCTGGTGCCACTGACGCAGCCAGCGACCAGGTGCGCCCCATTGCCGAGCAGGCGGCCGCCGTGGCCGGCAAGGCGTTGGCGATGGCACGCCTTGCGCACTTGGACAACGCCGACAAGAAGGTCGCCATCATGTTCTGGAACTACCCGCCAGGTGAGAAGAACCTGGGCGCCTCCTACATGAACCTGCCGACCAGCCTGGAAGCCACGTTGGCGTCTCTCAAGGCTGCGGGCTACCGCGCCGACACGATGGATGCCGCCACGCTGACCCGCAATTTGCAGCGTCTGCTCAAGCCTTTCTACAGGCCCGGTGCGGTCACCGAAGAAATGGACGCCTTGGTGCGTGACGACCTTGCCGAGTTGATGCCGTTGGCCACGTACAAGCAATGGTTTGCCAGCCTGCCCCAGGAGCGGCGTGACGCGTGGACGGCATCGAGCGGGCAGCCCGACTCCTCGGTCTTTGTGGTGCGCCGCAACGGCATGGCCTATTTCGCGATTCCACGGCTCAAGCTGGGCAACATCAGCATCCTGCCGCAGCCGCCCCGCAGCGAGCCCGTGGATGGTGGTGTCCTGGCCAAGGAAAAAGCGCTGTACCACTCCAGCAACGCCGCACCTCCGCATTCCTACATGGCAGGCTACCTATGGACGCGCGCGCAGTTCAAGGCCGACGCGCTGATTCACTACGGAACCCACGGCACCCAGGAATGGTTGCCCGGCAAGGAGCGTGGCCTGTCGGTGTCTGACTACCCCTTGCTTGCGCTTGGCAATGTGCCGGTGATCTACCCCTACATCGTCGACAATATTGGCGAAGCAGTGCAGACAAAGCGGCGGGGGCGGGCGGTGAATATCAGCTACCAGACACCGCCCTTCGCGCCTGCCGGTCTGCATTCCGTGTTGACCCAGTTGCACGATGATTTGCACGCTTGGTTGGCGCAGGACGCGGGTGCCGTGAAGGAAAAACTGCGCGCCCAGGTGACGGCAACCGTGGTCAAGGAGCGCATTGGTCTGGACATGGGGTGGAGCGCAAGCCGCATCGAGAGGGAATTTCCGGCCTTCATCACGGTGCTGCACGACCGTTTGCACGAGCTGGCGCAAACCGCGCAACCCCTGGGCTTGCACACCTTTGGCAAGGGCTCGGACGAACACGGGCGGCTGGCCACGGTGCTGATGATGCTGGGTGCGCCGTTCTGGGAAGCCACTGCGACCTATATCGATGGCAATGACCTGGAGGCGGACGAGGCCATCGTTGCCGACTTCAGCAAGATTGCCCAGACCGAGCCCTACAAGCTGCTTCAGCGGCATGTAGTTGAGCACGCATCGATGGACAAACTTCCTGCCAAGCTTCAAACCATGCTGGCACAGGGGCAGCGCTGGTTCGAGGATTTGCATGCGGAGGGCGAAAGCCGCGGTTTGCTGGCGGCCTTGCAGGGCCGCTACATTTCCACCTCCTACGGTGGCGACCCGATCAAGAACCCAGACAGCCTGCCGACCGGGCGCAATCTCTATGGATTCGACCCTTCGCGCGTTCCGACCCAGGCGGCCTGGGCTGCGGGCAAGGAGGCGCTGGACAAGCTGGTGGCCGCGCATAAGCAAAAGACCGGTGTCACCCCTGCGAAGTTCACGTTCTCGCTGTGGTCGGTGGAGACCATGCGGCATCAGGGCATGCTCGAAGCGCAGGCCCTGTGGGCCCTGGGAGTGGAGCCGGTGTGGGATGCGGGCGGGCGCGTGGTGGATGTGAAACTGGTGCCGCGCAAGGAGTTGGGGCGTGCGCGCATCGATGTGGTCCTGTCGGCCACCGGGCTGTACCGCGACCATTTCCCCAACACCATGAAGCAGCTGGCGCGCGCCGCGCAACTGGCGGCGCAGGCCACTGGTGAGGCGGACAACCCGGTTGCCAACAACGCCCGCACGATTGCCGCGCAACTGGTGTCGCAGGGCTGGCGTGCGAATGCCGCACAAAAGGCGGCCGAGACACGCATCTTCTCGGGCGAATCGGGTAGCTACGGTACCGGACTGGACAACGCCGCATTGGCCACCGACACCTGGACCAGCAAGGCGGAGGGCGACCGCAAACTGGCCGAACTGTATTTGCGCAAGATGCAATACGCCTTTGGCCCGGACGAGGCGGACTGGGGAAAGAGTGGCGGCGAACTGGCACGTGCTGCCGGGGCCACTGTCAGTGCCAGCGGCGACGGAACGGGCAGTGGCTACAACCTCTATGCAGCCCATCTCAAGGGCACGCAGGCGGCCGTGTTGGCGCGTACCTCCAACCTCTACGGCATGTTGACCACGGATGACCCGTTCCAGTACCTGGGCGGGATATCCAGCGCGGTGCGGTTGATCGACGGCAAGGCGCCGGAGTTGTTCATTTCCAACCTGCGGGGATCGGGCTCCGGTAAGGCCGAAGAGGCGGGCGCGTTCCTGGCCAAGGAGTTGGCGACGCGCAATTTCCACCCTGGCTACATCCAGGGGCTGATGAAGGAAGGCTATGCCGGTACGCTGCAGATGCTGGACAGCATGAACAACTTCACCGGCTGGACCACCGTGGTACGCGAGATTGTGCGGGACGACCAATGGCAGGAATTTGCCGATGTGTATGTCCGCGACAAGCACAAGCTCGGCATCCAGAAATGGATAGAGCGCGAAAACCCGCACGCGATGGCCCAAATGGTGGAGCGCATGCTGGAGATGGCACGCCAGGGCTACTGGCAGGCCGACGCTGCCACGGTGAGCGAATTGAAGGAGCGCTACAAGGATTTGGCGCAGCGTTTTGATGTGCGCTCAGATAACCGCAGCTTTCAGGAGTACGTCGGTCTGCCCGGTTACGGCTTGAGCCAATCCGTTGCGCCCAGTGAAATCACGGTGCAGGCTGCAGCACAGCGCTCTACAACTGCGCCGCCACCCGACGCCCCACTGTTGCCGCCCGTTCAACCTGCACCCACTGCGCCGCTGATCGAAGGTCTGCAACTGGAGAAAGTGACCGCTCCGGTGGTGCAGGCGTTGAGCGCGATGTTGCTGCTGGCGCTAGGCCTGCTGCTGGCCACGCCTGCCGTGGGCGCCTGGCGGCAATGGAGGCGGGCATGAAGAACCACAGTCTTCTGCTCGCAGTGTGTTGTGGAATCAGCGCGTGCACGACCCATCCACCGGCCAGCAACACCGCGCACGCGCTGGAGGGCCGCATCTGGGATGTGGCGGCCAGCCAATTCATTACTGCCGACAGGGCGTACCAGCGCGCTGCTGCCAGCCGGTACATCTTGCTGGGTGAAAAGCATGACAGCTACTACCACCATGCCAGCCAGCTTGCCGTGTTGCAGGCATTGGCCGAGCGCGGTGTTACGCCTGCGTTGGCGCTAGAGCCCATGGATGCCCCACACCAGTTGGCGCTTTCCGCCGCGCAAGCCTCGGGCGTGCGCGACCCGGAGGCCTTGGCTGATGCTGTCCAACTGAACCGCAAGGGCTGGCGTTGGCCCATGTATAAGGCCCCGATTGCCTTCGCGGCGCAGCGTCAATGGCCCTTGTTGGCGGCCAACCTGTCTCGCGTAGACGCCCGGGACATTGCCATGGGCAAGGTGGCGCCAAACGTGCCCGCCATCGATGGTTTGCAGCGCACCCTGATGGAAGACGACGTGGTGCAGGGCCATTGTGGGCAGCGGCCCGATAAAGAGCGTCTGCGTGGCATCGTCCTGGCCCAGCGCGCACGCGATGTGCAAATGGCCAAAGTGCTGGACTCCGTCAAAGGCCCCGTCGCATTGATCGCGGGCGCGGGCCATGTGCGCACGGACCGTGCCGTCCCACGCTATCTGGCAGAGCCGCACCGGGCGCTGGCGATTGCCTTCGTCGAAATCGAAGACGGCAGGCTCACACCCCGCGAATACGATGGGGCCGGTTTTGATTTGCTGTGGTTCACACCCGCCACGCCACGCCCCGACCCCTGTGCTGCGCCGCTGACTGGCTCGGTGGCCACCCCGATACCCCCCATTGCATCCAAGGAAATGAAATGACCGATAGCTCCATGATTGAAATTTTTATGTACCAGGTGGGGCAGCTCTTTCTGCTGCCGGTTTTGGTCCTGGTGGTGCTGCTGTTTGTCTATGCGCTGTATGCGCTGGGCGGCTTTGCTGTGCAGGCATGGCAGCGGCGCAATGCTACACAGGGACGCGGCTTCCCGTTGCTGGACTACGCCGCCAAATGCCCGCAAGCGACGGAAGACGAGTTGGATCTGTTTGCCCACAAACTGCTGGAGCATGAGCGCCTGGCGAGCCGTACTGCCCCCATGCTAGGTCTCGTGGGGACCATGATTCCGATGGGCCCCGCGCTCAAATCGCTGTCCGATGGCAACCTGGCCCAGGTGTCGGGTAGCCTCACCGTCGCTTTTTCGGCTGTCATCCTGGCGCTGATTGCCGCCAGCATCACCTACTACGTCTCCAACGTGCGCCGCCGCTGGCTGGCTGAAGAGTTGGTAAGCTTGCAAAAGGGGCGCGCAGTATGAGCTTGAAACTGTTGCATGAGCCGGAAAACGACGACCCCATCCTGTCGGTGGTGAACATCATCGATATTTTCCTGGTGATCATCGCTGCTTTGCTGATCACCGTGGCGCAAAACCCGTTGCTCAACAGCTTTAGCCAAAGGGATGTGACGGTCATTACAGATGCAGGAAAACCCACCATGGAGATGATGGTCAAGAAAGGCGAAAAGATCGAACGCTACAAGTCGAGTGGTCAGATTGGCCAGGGCGAGGGGGCTAAAGCTGGAACTGCCTACCGCATGAAGGACGGTGGCATTGTGTATGTGCCGGAATGAAATTATTGGTAGATATTTCAACGTTTTGGCCCCATTGGGCATACCGCAGATGGTTGATAGCATGGACGACGGAATTGCCCCCTGGAGGCCTTGCTGATTCATCGCAACCAAGCGGACGTTCGTCGTATTGAGTGAATTTGTGGTTTGAAAACCGGACGTTCGCGCACCAGCGACTTGATTCCCGGTGCAAGTTGCACACCGGTTGCGCGTTCGAGTTCGGGCAGGATAGTGTTGGCAGTGGACTGCCAGATGACAGCACTGGCTTTTTGCATGAACTGCTTCCGTGGTGTCGCGCTCGGACACTTCCCATGAAGCAATGCCTCCTTTGACTCGCAACTCGACCACTTCGTCCAGCGTCTAGACTACCCGCGCGATAGGCCTGGGTAACAGCCTGGGAAACGCCAGCCAGGAGAATCGAAAGGGATATTCCCTTTTGCCGACCAGCCGCCAGGTCGGCGTTGCCACGGATGGTGGCATTGCGTCAATGGGACGTGAAGAGGGGATACGATGGAGCTGAGAATGCCGGTAACGAGCTGGAATCAATTCCATACGGCACCAGTTCGCGTCCTTCCAGGACATACCATTGGCGCCGTGCCTCGTCCCAGCACGCACCCAATGCTTTGGCGGCGTCGTTGTCTTTCAAGGCAACGGTGAGATAGGTATTGGTCACCGCAAGATTCTGCATAACTTGGCCTTCCATTGACGTGTCGGGAAATAGCATAGAAGGGCGTTCAGCACCACACAACTGCAGCGTTGCATTTCGCAGTCGGGTCGCGTCAATTCGGGGAATCAGTAATTTCTATAAAATCGGTGTTTCCTGCTAGCCCATGTGCCTATGCAGTCCCCGGCTTAGGCCAACGGTAACAATGCAAAAGCCTAGTGAAAATTGCACTTTGTTATTCCGTCAAAATCCCGCAGCTTCTTTGTCGTTGGAACAGACCGGCCATTGCGCCACGGTTATATAAATAGGATTGATTCATGCCATTGCCCACCCAAACGCTTTCCGCAATTCAGTCAGCCGGAGCGGCCATCTATGCCGCCGATGCCGAGCTCAAGAAATCGGTTCAGGACTACGCAGATCAGGTCAAACTGGCCATGCTGGAGAACCCCTTCAATATGGGCAATGACAGCCTGTTCGAAGACTGGAAGACCGTAGCGCGCCTGTCCAGTGCCATTACGCAAGTGGAAGCCGAGTTCAAGAAAATCTACAGTGCAGCTTCAGATCTGTCGGCAGGGTCACGGTCTGCTGTTTTGACAATGCCCACATTGTCTGCTCCACAGGCGAGTGGCAACAGTCAGCTGGAAATGGTCAAAGAGATAGATGCAACGGATGCGGTCATCAAGAAGCTTCCGAAGAGGATCAAGAAGGCAGCCGTCCCCAAGTCGGTAGTGCAACAGCCACTGCGCGGCAACACCGTAAAAGTGCTCGCACGGATGCTGGAGATTTTGAATCCAAAAGACTTTGTCAAGATCAACCGTTCCGCAGTTGCGCTGGTTATGGGAATTCCCAAAGGCTCCATTGGCGCCGCCCTTTCCAAACTGGTTCAAACAGGTCACTTGGTTGAAGGGCCATCCGGCACACTCAAGCTGTCTGCACCCAAGTCGCATTGACGGGCTTTGATGCGGGTGCGGCCAGCGTCCGTTCTCTTTCGCGCAAGTTCAACCGTGGCCTACAGATTTTTGGTTAAGAAAACTGCAATATTCTCAACGTAGGATGGCGGTTCTCAACGGAACGCCAACCATGCGAAAGACCATTGCCCGCTTCAAGACAAGCATTGTTGCGCTGCTGGGGGATCCTGCTTTGGATGGTCGGGTGGAGACCATCCGCGCGGCCATGCTCGACGCTCTGTCGTCCATCGATGTCAACGAAAACATGGGCTCCTCCAAAGCCTGGACCGACATCACCCGCGCTGCAGACGTTCAGACACTGTGGTACTTGCGCAGTGATGTACTGCGCTTGCTTTCTGATTTCCATGGAGAGCAAACGGCAAGGAACAAGCTGGAGACCATGACGGAGTTGTTTCGGGGACTGGTCTCCCCGGCGCAGATGCCCAGCCGCCGATGCATTGAGCGCTAAGCCGGGCGAAATTCCTCCGGTCATCACACCAATTGGTTGATTTCTTGTGCTGTCTTGTAGTCCATCGTATTGCCCATGCAATCGCAGCTGACAACACCTACATTCTCTTCAACGGGCCACGATGCCCCCCACTGGAAAGAATCATGAACACCACCTTCTCGCAACTCGACTGACTGCAATCGCGGTAGCGCTGCTACTGACCGCTGTCACCCACGGGTCCATGCTTCTGTCGTTCGACAAGGTGGCCCAAGACGCTGCCATGGCGCACAGCGGTCAACCGCCCGTGATGGTGACGCTGGACACCATCACCATCGTCATATGACCATCCTGATCGCACGGAGACCCCATTTTTAATGGTGGGCTGGTGCCTTTTATTCGTGCTGTGCTGGCCACTGGCTTTGCTTGCGCTGGTGTTGTGGCCTATCGTCTGGGTGATTTTCATTCCCCTGGCATTGCTTGGAATCGGGGGTGGGGCCGTTCTGGCCTTGGTCAAGGCTGTACTGTTTTTACCTGCCAGGATCCAGGGCTATGGGGCGTAACACTAGCCCAGGCGGGGGGGGCAGTTGCAGATGATGTGAGAATGCCAAGGGAGATAAGTGCTCCCATTTTCAAAAGTCCATCACAAATGCGTTCAAGACTATTGGGTGTAGCAATTGGAGACTATCAGAGCGCCAAACGGCCTGCGTCAAGCTCAAAGAACCGCATAGTATTGCGATTCGCGGCCTTTGCCCGGTACATGGCGATGTCAGCACGCTTGATCACCTCTCCTGCGTTGACAGCAGTTCCCTTGAAAAGGGTAATGCCAATACTGCAAGTGCATGTGTGACTGAAGTCGCCCAGCAAATAGGGGGCGCCAATGACCTCGAGAATTTTTGTGCCAACCAGCCGCGTTTCGTCGGTGGCGATCTGCATCTCCTGGTTCAAGTCTTTCAACATCACGACGAATTCATCGCCGCCTAAGCGAGAAACGGTGTCTTCGACTCGCACGCACGATAGCAAACGCCGAGCGACTTCAACCAGCAGCAAGTCGCCGAATTCATGTCCCTTGGTGTCATTCAGTGACTTGAAATTGTCCAGATCAAGGAATAGTAGTGCGCCAAAACTGTTATGCCTGCCGCTGGAGGGAAGTGCGAGGTTAAGGCGGTCAAGCAGCAAGCGTCGATTTGGTAGCTTTGTCAGTGGATCAAAGAATGCCAACTCATGAATCTTTGCCTCGTTTGCCTTCCGGATACTGATGTCGGAGTTGGTCCCCGTCATTCGAGTGGCTCTACCAGCCTCGTCCCGCTCCACAACTTTGCCGCGGCACCGTATCCAAATCCAGGAACCGTTCTCGTGCTCGAACCGGCATTCAACATCCAAACGCGAAATTTCACCTTTCAAGGTGGCGCTGAAGCCGGATCGGAAATGCCCCAAATCCTCTGGGTGAATCATGGACCGCACTGCCGCTGGACTCAATTCCAATTCATCCGTGCGATAGCCAAGCATGTCAAATAGTCGGGGGTTATGCATGACTTTCCCACTCAGGATGTCGTAATCCCATAGACCGAGATCTGCGCCTTCCAAGGCCAACTCCATACGTTGTTCGCTCTGTCGGATTGCCCGCTCGTGCATTCTGCTTTCAGTAACATCGATAAATCCCCACAAGGATTCCCCGTTTTTACGATCCAATATTGAACCACTCACATCGACCCAAATGACCTTGCCATCCTTGCGCACGTGCTCTATCTGTGAACGAAAGACTTCGCCATTCTCCAGTGTCACATATGCTGCCGCTCCGAAGGCTTGGTAGGCGGCTTCGGTGGGATAACGGGGACGAGTCAATGTGCCAGTCAGTTCCCCTGGGCCAAAGCCAAGCATCCTTTCAAAAGCAGGGTTCGCCCAAAGGATGATGCGATCCTTTACTTTCACAATGCCGATCAGCTCACTCTCCAACATCGTCTTCTGTTCCGTCAGAAGTTGCTCCAGGCGACGCTGGTTGACTTTGCGCTCCGTCACATCACGAGAGGATCCGTATAGGTAAGTTCGCCCATTGAGATCGATCCCCTTGGCGTTGATCTCTACGTCAATGACCGAACCATCCTTGCGACGGTGGCGGGTTTCAAAGGCTCGCGGCTTCAGGAGAAGCTCGTGAATTCCAGAAATCAGCTTATCAGCCGGAGTCTGCACGTCCCAATCTCGCACATTCAATAGCGCAGTCTCTTGGTCTGAATAGCTTAACATCCTGGCAAATGATTTGCTGAATTGCGTCACATTCCCCATTTCGTCTAGGACATGGATTCCATCACTGGCTGTATCAAGCAAGGTTTGCAGACGCTCGGACGAAATTTTGCTCTGCGTGATGTCTTGAATCTGCGCCACAAAGTGGACAGGAGTGCCGTCTTTGGTGCGAACCAACGAGACACTCAGTTGAACCCAGATGGCTCCGCCATTTTTGTGAAAGTATCTCTTCTCCATCTGGTAGCTCGTTCGCGAGCTTTGCAGAAGTTCATGAACGAGCGCCTCATCAGCGGCAAGGTCATCTGGGTGCGTAATGGTCTGAAAATCTGTGGCTAACAACTCCGCCTCGCTGTAACCAACCATCGCACACAAAGCGGCGTTAACCTTCTCAAATCTCCCCTCGGTCGAGACGATCGCCATTCCGTGTGCGGCGGACTCAAATGCGCCTCGGAACTGCAACTCACTTTGCGCAAGTGCTGCCTCCGCGCCAATTCTGGACGTCACATTCTCCAATACAGCCAGGCTTCGGACGGCCCCCGTTTCTGTGTCGTTCTCCGCAATAGCAGACAGACGCATGTTTAGGATGCTGCCATCCTTGGCCACGAACTCGTAGGGTACTTCGGCGCACGCGCCTGTGCGGAAAAACTCAGGGAGAACTTCGTTGAGGGCCAACTGGCGGGATTTTTCGGTCAAGAAGTCAGAAGACTTCCGACCGATCACTTCGATTCGTGCGTACCCGAATGTCTTTAGCCAGAGATCACTCACGTTGACAAGCGTTCCATCGGAGCCAATGGAATGGAGTATGGCCGGAGTCCGAAGGTACAGGGTCCGATAGCGGCTCTCACTCTCTATTAGCTGCCGTTGGACGCGTCCTAACACGAGCAGTGGCAGCCCCAAACCGAGTGCTGCGTTCAGAGCGATTCCGACCACATGGCCATAGGTATGAATTGGACTGACCAAGGCCATGAAGTCCTGGCCTGGATAGTCCAGAATGGCAGTTGCAATTGCTCGAACTGCCAGGAAGACGGCTGTCATCAGGAGTGAGCCGGCTACAAACCCGCGCACCAATCGGTCTTTCTGATTACCTGATGCCATTAAGACATAGGCGCTCGGAAAGAGGATAGTGGCTGTCGCTGCAGACACCACCACGATTCGTGCGCCTAGATTGGGTGCTGGGTACGTGAAATAGAAGAGCAATACAGATGATCCCGCAACCAGCATCCAATACCAAGGCGTGCCACGTTGTTTTTCTTGAAACTCGCGATTACCAAGATATAGCCAAGTTGATCCTGCCAGCAACAGGGTGTTGGCTAAAACGATGGAAATCAGATCAGGTACGACGCCTCGAAGGGCCAGGAGGATGAAAGCGATGCCATTGGCGCATGCCCCGGTCAACCACTGACGTAAGCTTGCGTCCTTGGCGGTCACTCGACTGACAAGCAGAAGCCCCCCCGCAAGAAGCAAGCTACTAAGCATTGCAAGGAGGCTAAGAGTTCGAATGTCCAAGCTTGTCATTTTCTCTACTTGCCACCGGGGTTCTATGACCCCAATTTTCGGCTTCCAGATTTCAAGCAGTCCATGCTACCGCGAAAGACCGGCCGTGAAATGTGGGAATGAAAATTTCGTCTTGGAAACGGACGGGCGCAACATCCTCGCCCCGCTGGTATGTCGTCTAGGGCGCCAATCGCATCAAAGAATAGGCAATTTGAATTGGCTCTTGATCGACAAAAATGGCGTCGCGCAAATGGACTTCAGTTCAGTGAGCTGAAACCACTCACGTGGTGAAACTCAGACACTGTGAGGCACCACTTTATGCAGCGTTGGGTTGCTTCAGGTTCATGGCATTTGACTGGCGTCGCACGATGTCAAGAGTCAACTGGATATGCGATTCCAGAGCCAAAGCCGCACGGGCTTCTTGCCGGTCCATCGCGGCGCGATAGATGGCTTCGTGCTCCTGGTGCACGTTGCGCCCGCTGGCGTGGGCGGCGGTCAGGCGCAAGTTGATGTTACGGTAGCGCTCGCCGTGGCGGTACAGAATGGCCAAAAAGTACTTGGTCCAGTCCGAGGGAAACCCGGCAATCAGCGCTTCGTGAAAGGCCTTGTTGCGCTGTTCCCAGAGTTCGGGCTGTGGCGTCTCCAGCGTGCCTTCCGCTTGAGTCAGCAATTCATAGCTTGCCATCAGGCGTGCTTCCCAATTCGCATCGCCATGGCGTATGGACTGGCGCAGCGCCTCGGTCTCCAGCATCACACGCGTGTTGGTCACATCCTCCAGATCGGCCAGTGAGATCGGGGCCACGCGAAAGCCACGCTGGCCTTCTGCTGTTACAAGTGCGTCGGACAGCAGCAGCGAGAGCGCCTCGCGCAGCGTGCCTGCGCCCACTTGGTAGGTGTCCTTGAGATGTTCCACCCGCAGCCGCTCGCCAGGTGCCAGTGCGCCGCAGACGATGTCGTGGCGAAGTGCCAGATAAGCCCGCTCGGCCAGGGTTTTGGGTGCAGTTACATTGGCCCTTGCCATAGGATTGTCTTGAAGTTTGAGTTCGTTCATCGCTCACTCCCTTGCGCTAATGCTTCGCTTGGTCGTAGGCTTTTTTTGCCGGTAGGCCAGTTGGGCACGGGATAGTCCCAGCAGGCGCGCCGCCTCCGACAGATTGCCCTTGGCGCGCGCCACGGCAAAATCGAGGACGCTGGCTTCCAGATCCGGCAAAGACTGGCCGCTGTCCAGAATGCGCGCACACAAGTCCATTTCAGTGTCGCTGGGCAGCGCAGACAGTTGGCCATGGGCATCCACGGTGGTGGGTGCAGTGTCAGGCTGGTTGGGGAACAAGTGCTCCACTTCAATCATGCCGCCCTGACTGGTCAGGATGACGCCGCGCTCGACAAGATTTTCCAACTCACGCACATTGCCAGGCCAGTCGTGTAGCTGCAGCGCACGCATGGCACGCTCACCGATGCCACCTATGCGCTTCTGGTGCAGTGCAGAAAAGCGCACGAGCATGCTCAGAGCCAGAACTTCGATATCCGTTCGGCGCTCGCGCAAGGGCGGAATGCAGATCGGGTAAACATTGAGTCTGTACATCAGGTCGCGCCGGAAGCGTCCGCTTTGCACCGCCTGCTCCAAGTCCACATTGGTGGCAGCAATCAGACGCACATTGACCTTGCGAGTGCTCTCACCCCCCACGCGCTCGATCTCTCCCTCCTGTAGTACGCGCAGCAGCTTGGCCTGCGCAGCCAATGGAAGCTCGCCCACCTCGTCGAGCAACAGGGTTCCGCCATCGGCGCGTTCAAATCGACCGCTACGCGCCGCGTGCGCGCCAGTGAAGGCGCCTTTTTCCACACCAAAGAGTTCGGCTTCGATCAGCTCGGAGGGCAGGGCTGCGCAGTTCACCGCCACAAAGGGGCCAGCGCTGCGCGTTGACAACTCGTGTGCGGAGCGCGCAAAACGCTCTTTGCCGACACCAGTCTCGCCGGTGAGCAGTACCGTGACCTGGGTCTGCGCCACTTTTTCCATCAAGCCATATGCCTTGCGAAACGCGAGGGAAGAACCCACCAGCTTGCCAACCGGGGCGGTCGGCTCAATGGCCGACTTTAGGGCTTCAAACTGCAGCTGCAAGGCATCCAGCTTTTCCATCAGCGAGTCATCTGCAAAATATAAGCGGTGCGCCTCACCATCGGGCCATTCCTCAATCGGCTTGCCCACGATGTGGCAGTGGTCGGCGCCACAGGCGGCGCAGGTGGTTTCCTTGAACAGAATCAGTCGTCCCATGAAAGCACTGGTGTAACCGCTGGCATACCCCAGCAGGGTCCAGCATGCGGGCTCAGCGACCTGCCCGAAATGTTGGCGGTGGGCATAGGCCTCCCAGGAATGGTCCCATCGGAACTCGCCATGGAACTTTCCCGCAGCCACATCAATCTCCAGTTTTATCGGCGTCACGCGCGCGCCGCCTTCGAGCATGTGCAGTTGAGGACCCACCAAAAAAGCATCTTCCGGCGATTGCTTCGGGCGCAGTTTCTTGGCCAGTTCGGCATCGCACATGCCGCTGGCGTACCCCATGCGCGTGAGCAGCCGACGCGCATGTTCAGCGCCCACCGAGTTCACCAGGTCCTGGCGCAGGGCCGCCAGTCCGGCGGTGTGCGTGAGTACCATGCGCCGGTCGCCCAACCAGACCGCGCCTCCCTTGGCATCAAAACGCAGCAGGCGCCGTAGGTCACTATCCGGTGGATATTTGAGTTTCGGTGGCACGAGTGGCTCCTGGGTCGTTTTTTAGGAATTCTCGATATTATGAATTAGTGTGTGCGGTCAAAGAGCTAGCTGTCAAATTGCTCATTTGATCAAATATCGGGAATTTCAGCCTGCTCATTTGATCAGTAACCAGAGAATAAGCTGAGAAACCCTAATTTTTGACGTGCTTTGGAGCCAAAAAAGCTCTCTTTTTAAAGAAAGTCGTCAAGTTCAGCTAGGGGTTTTCCCTGGAAATCCCGAGATTTTTCAGATTCATCAACTTCTTGGCAAGTAAGTTGCGGTGCATCAAGCGTCAAACCCTACACGCCATGCCACAAGCCACCGCCTTTAACCCCACCAAAAAGTTCGTGCGAATCATTCAGATGCATGCCAATGGATTGGTCGAGTTTGAGTTTGCAGTAGGTGAGCCGGAGCTCTTTGTTGAGTTGCTCATGGCGCAGACGGCGTTTGACGAATTTTGCGCCATGCACGGAGTCACGCCCACCCAGGGTCGGCTGCCAGCCAAGCAAGACAGCGCAGAACAGGAATGGGACTGGAGCCTGCATGCCGCGCGTGAACAGCAGATTCGCCACGAAGACCAGGCCTGAAAACAACCACCACAACGAGGAGACCCCCACCCATGCATATCGACCTTCGCACCGTCAGCATTGAGCCGCTGCGCCAGACCTTTGACCACATTGCCGCGCGCATCGGTCCGGACAAGCCGGCGTCGCGTTACCTTGAAGCCACCATGGACGTGCAGGCTAACGCCAACTTCCATTACCGGCCCACTTGGGACCCCGAGCACGAGATCTTCGATGCCTCGCGCACCGCTATCACCATGAAGGACTGGTACGCCTTCAAGGACCCGCGCCAGTTCTACTACGGCACCTACACCGCATCGCGTGCTCGCATGCAGGAAATTGCCGAAGGCGATTTTGTTTTTGTGGAAAGCCGCGGCCTGGCCGAGAGCTATCCCGACGATGCACGTCGCGCCGCGCTGGACTTCTACATCCCGCTGCGCCATGTGGCCTGGGGCGCCAACATGAACGGCGCCGCCATGTGTGCCTATGGTTTTGGCACGGCCATTACCCAACCCTGTTTGTACCAGGGCATGGATCAGCTCGGCGTGGCACAGTACCTGACCCGCATGGGCTTGGTGCTGGGCGATCAGGATGAAGTGCAGGCGGCCAAGCAAGCCTGGATGGACCAGCCGCAGTGGCAGGAACTGCGCCGCTACGTCGAAGACACGCTGGTCATCAAGGACTGGTTCGAAATGTTCATCGCCCAGCATGTGGCGCTGGACGCCATGCTGTTCGGCCTGGCCTACACCGAAGTCGATCAGGTACTCAATGCCAAGGCCGGCCCGACGGTATCCCTGATGACGCGTTTTCAGACCGAGTTGTTCGAGGACAGCAGCAAGTGGGTCGACGCCTGCCTGAAGGTCGCCGCCGCCGAGAACCCCGCCAACAAGCTGCAGTTGCAAACCTGGACAGCGCACTGGCGTGGCCGTGCCGCGCTCGCGCTGCAACCGCTGGCCCGGCAGGCGCTCGGCGCCGATGCCGAAGCCGCTTTGGCCCGCGTGTCGGCCCGACTCGATACCCGCCTGGTCAAGGCCGGTCTTCTCGCCTGAACGCCCCGGAGCACCCACTATGTCCAACGTATTCATTGCCTTTCAAAGAAACGAAGAGACCCGCTGCATCGTCGACGCCATCCTGGCCGACAACCCGCGGGCCACCGTCAATCTGCAGCCCGCCATGGTCAAGATCGACGCGCCCGACACGATGGTGATCCGGCGCGCATCAGTGGAGGAGCAGATCGGCCGTCCCTTCAATCTGCAGGAGCTGCACATCAACTTGATCACGCTGACCGGTCACATTGAAGAGACCGATGACGACTTCACGCTGAGCTGGAAGCACTGACAGCACCGCCGCATCGTTCCCCATTCCCACCAGAGCCAACAAGCCAAACGGAGACATCTCATGGACATGAAAGTCAAACAGAAGAAACTGAACCTGAAGGATCGCTACAACCTGATGACGCGCGATCTGGACTGGGAGCCCAGCTACCAGAAGAAGACCGACATCTATCCCTACCTCGAGTACGAGGGCATCAAGATCCACGACTGGAGCAAGTTCGAAGACCCGTTCCGTCTGACGATGGACGCGTACTGGAAGTACCAGGCCGAAAAAGAGAAAAAACTCTACGCCATCATCGACGCCTTCAACCAGAACAACGGCCACTTGCAGGTGACCGACGCGCGCTACGTCAATGCGCTCAAGCTGTTCCTGACCGGCGTGTCGCCACTGGAATACATGGCGCACCGGGGCTTTGCCCACGTCGGTCGCCAGTTCGCCGGGGCCGGTCCGCGGGTCGCCTGCATGATGCAGTCGCTCGATGAAATCCGCCACTCGCAGACGCAGATTCATTCGATGTCGAACTACAACAAGTTCTACAACGGCTTCCAGAATTTCCGCCACCAACACGACCGGGTCTGGTACCTGTCGGTGCCCAAGTCTTTCTTTGACGATGCCATCACCGCCGGTCCGTTCGAGTACATGGTGTCGATTGGTTTTGCGTTTGAGTACGTGCTGACCAATCTGCTGTTTGTGCCCTTTGTGTCGGGCGCGGCCTACAACGGCGACATGGCGGCGATGGCCTTCGGCTTCTCTGCGCAAAGCGACGAAGCCCGCCACATGACGCTGGGCCTGGAGATGATCAAGTTCATCCTGGAACAAGACCCGGACAACCTGCCCATCGTCCAGCGCTGGATCGACAAGTGGTTCTGGCGCGGCTACCGCGTGCTGACCCTGGTGGCCATGATGATGGATTACATGCTGCCCAAGCGCGTGATGAGCTGGAAGGAAGCCTGGGAGACCTACGCCGAGCAAAACGGCGGCGCCCTGTTTGCCGACCTGGCGCGCTACGGCATCACCGTGCCCGCCGGTTGGACACAGGCGTGCAAGGACAAGGACCATATCTCGCACCAGGCCTGGGCCACGTTTTACAACTATGGCGCAGCGGCTCCTTTCCACACCTGGACCCCGTCCGAGTCGGAAATGGAATGGTTGTCCAGCAAGTACCCCGATACCTTCGACAAGTACTACCGGCCCCGTTTTGAGCACTGGGCCAAGGAGGCCGCCGAGGGCAAGCGCTTCTACAACACCACGCTGCCCATGCTGTGCCAAACCTGCCAGATTCCGATGGTCTTCACCGAGCCGGACGACCCGACCAAGATCGCCTACCGCGAGTCCGACTACAGCGGCATGAAGTACCACTTTTGCTCCGACGGCTGCAAAGGCATCTTCGACTTTGAACCCGAAAAGTACATCCAGGCCTGGATGCCGGTGCACCAGATTTACCAGGGCAACTGTTTCACCCCCGAGGCGGACCCGAGCGCGCCCGACTTCAACCCGTTGGCTGAAGTGCTGAAGTGGTACCGCATGGAAATGGGTCGCGACAACCTCGACTTTGAAGGCTCGCAAGACCAGAAAAACTTCAAGGCCTGGCGCGACCTCGCCACCGCCAACTAAGCCCATCTCAGGAGACCGATTCATCATGACAACGACTTCCGTTCGCCCCTATCCCCACATCCAGAAGGACACCGTGGACAAGTTCCCGGCCCCGCTGCTCTACATCGGTTGGGAAGACCACCTGTTGTTCTGCGCCCCGTTTTGCCTGCCGCTGCCGCCGACCCTGAAGTTCGGCGACATGCTGGCCGGCCCGCTGCCCGGCGTCTTTGGTGCCCACCCGGACTTTGCCAAGATCGACTGGACCAGCGCCGAATGGTTCAAGTCCGGCAAAGCCTGGAAGCCTGATGCCAACAAAACCCTGGCCGAAAACGGCCTGGGCCACAAGGATGTGATCCGCTTTCGTACCCCGGGCCTCAATGGCTTGAACGGTTCGTGCAACTGAGTGTGACGAGACGTTGATGGGCTACCAACTCACCATCGAATCGACCGGGCAGGTGCTCGACGTCGAGGACGGTCAAACCATTCTCGACGCGGCCCTGCGTGCCGGCATCTATTTGCCGCACGCCTGCTGCCACGGCTTGTGCGCGACCTGCAAGATCGAGGTCACCGACGGTGAAGTCGATCACGGCGTGGCCTCCAACTTCGCGCTCATGGACTACGAGCGCGAGGAAGGCAATACGCTGGCTTGCTGCGCCACGCTGCAGTCGGATGTGACGATTGATGCCGAGATTGATGATGACCCCGATGCGAAGAACTTGGCTGTCCACGATTACCGTGGCACGGTCACGCGCATGGAGAGTCTCACGCCCAGCATCAAGGGGGTGTGGATCAAGCTCGATGCTGCCAGCACCCTGGCGTTCCAGGCCGGGCAGTACATCAATCTTGTGATACCCGGTGAGGAGCAGCGGCGCGCGTTTTCAATCGCCTCGGCACCGAGCGCTAGCGGCGAGATAGAACTCAATATTCGTCGCGTGCCGGGCGGTAAGGGAACGGCCTGGATTCACGATGAGCTCAAGGTGGGCGATAGTCTGCGCTTCGCCGGACCCTACGGGCGCTTCTTTGTGCGCCAGACGCAGCATGAAGCAGAGCAACTGCCGTATCTGTTTCTGGCCGGTGGCTCCGGCCTGTCCAGCCCACGTTCGATGATCCTGGACCTGTTGGAGAACGACTGCCAGCGGCCCATTGCCTTGGTCAATGGCGCACGGCACCAAGCCGAGCTGTACCACCACGACGACTTCGTGGCGCTGGCCGCGCAGCATGCCAACTTTGACTACGTACCGGTGCTTTCCAACGAGCCCGAAGACAGCGGCTGGACCGGTGCGCGCGGCTTTGTGCACGATGCGGCCAAAGCGCATTTCAGCAATGACTTTCGCGGACGCAAGGCCTACCTGTGCGGTCCGCCCTTGATGATCGAAGCCTGTATCGGCACCCTGATGCAGGGGCGGCTGTTTGAGCGCGACATCTACACCGAAAAGTTCATTTCAGCGGCCGATGCGCAGCAAGTACGCAGTCCATTGTTCCGCAAGATTTGATCGGAATACACATGTTGAAAAAACCAATACCTAAAAGGTATCGATGCGGCACTTAAACGGTATTGGACAGTATGGGGCGCGATAAATACGATGCAGCCAGCTTCAGTTTTCTGAGCCCCATTCAGTGCTGAAGTCCCCCCATAAAACGAGGAGCAAAAATGAACCACGGATTGAAATTCAATGTCGATCGTCGCAGCGTCATCAAGACCCTGGCGGCTGGCACCTTGCTGCAGGCACCTTGGGTGCATGCAGCCAACAACACCATCAAAATCGGTTATGTCAGCCCACAAACCGGGCCACTGGCGATATTTGCAGAGCCCGACGCCTTCACCCTGGCAGAGATGAAGAGAGCTCTGGCCGGTGGGATCAAGGTGGGTGGTAAATCCTATGCCGTTGAATTCGTGGTCAAGGATTCGCAGTCCAACTCCAACCGCGCCGCCGAAGCAGCGTCTGAGCTGATTCTCAAGGACAAGGTTCACCTCGTTGTGGCCGGCTCCACACCGGCCACCACCAATCCGGTGGCAGATCAGTGCGAGCTCAATGGCATGCCCTGCATTACCAATGACACGCCGTGGCAGCCGCATTTTTTTGGCCGCGGTGGCGACCCGAAGAAGGGCTTTGACTGGACCTACCACTTCTTCTGGGGCCTGGAAGATGTGATTGGCGTGTTTACCAATCTGTGGACACAGACGCCGACCAACAAGGTCATTGGCGCCCTGTTCCCGAACGACTCCGACGGCAATGCCTGGGGAGATCCAAAAATGGGATTCCCGCCCGTGCTTGCACAAAAGGGCTTCAAGCTGGTCGACAAGGGACGCTTCCAATCTCCGGCCGACGACTTCTCTGCCTACATTGCCGAATTCAAGAAGAACAATGTCGAGATCGTCACCGGTGTGCTGCCGCCCCCCGACTTTGCCAACTTCTGGTCACAGGCTGCGCAGCAAGGCTTCAAGCCCAAGATTGTGACCGCCGCCAAGGCCACCGAATTTCCGGCTGCCATTCAGTCCTTCGGCCCACGTGCGGAAGGCCTTTCAGTGGAGGTGTGGTGGTCACCCGCGCACCCCTTTAGCTCCAGCCTCAATGGTCAGTCTTCGGCCGCACTGGCTGCTGCCTATACCAAGGCCACCAGCCGCCCCTGGGCCATGCCGTTGGCATTCAAGCACTCGCTGTTTGAAGTCGCAGTGGATGCGCTCAAACGCTCGGCTGATCTGAAGCCCGAGTCGATTCGCGATGCCATTCGCGACACCAACCTCAACACCATCGTGGGCCCCATCAACTTCAAGAGAGGCCCAGTTCCGAATGTTGCCAAAACCCCGTTGGTGGGTGGTCAGTGGCAGAAGGCGGGCAAGGGATTCGATCTGGTAGTAGTGGAAAACAGCCAGGCCCCTATGGTGCCGGTGCAGGCCAAGTTCGCCGCCCTGAAATAAGCCAGACAGATCTCCGATCATGCCCTTGCTGCAGTTAGCCAACGTCTCCAAGTCCTATGGTGCCCTACGGGTCACCGACGGGCTGTCGTTGTCTTTGGGCAAGGGCGAGGCCCTGGGAATCATTGGCCCCAATGGCGCGGGCAAGACTACCTTGTTCAATCTGATTACCGGCAATGTCCGGCCCGACAGTGGCACGGTGCAGTTCCAGGGGCGCGACATCACGGCCCTGTCTGCATCGCAGCGTTGCCACCTGGGCATAGGTCGCTCCTACCAGGTGCCCCACCCGTTTGTGGGCATGACGGTTTTTGAGAACGTGCTGGTGGGTGCGACCTTCGGCACCGGGCAGTCCGAGCGCGATGGCACACCGCTGGCGCTGGACGCGCTCCAGCGCACCGGTCTCCTGGCCAAGGCCAACCGGCTGGCAGGTTCGCTGCCGCTGTTGGATCGCAAGCGTCTGGAGTTGGCACGCGCCCTGGCCACCCGGCCGGACCTGCTGCTGCTCGACGAGATCGCCGGTGGCCTGACCGAACACGAGGTGGCGGAGTTGATTGAGTCCATCCAGGACATTCGCGCTAACGGCACCTCCATCATCTGGATCGAGCACATCGTGCACGCCCTGCTGGCCGTGGTGGACCAACTGCTGGTCATCAACTTCGGCAAACTGCTGGTGCACGGCAACCCGGCAGAGGTCATGGCCAGCGCACAGGTGCAGGAAATCTACCTTGGGATGGCGGTCGAATGAACCTGCTGCAAGCCACCGGTGTGACGGCTTTTTACGGCGACTTCCAGGCGCTGTACGGCATTGACCTGGAAGTGCAAGAGGGCGAGACGGTGGCAGTTATCGGCTCCAACGGGGCGGGCAAGTCCTCGTTCCTGCGCACCTTGACCGGTCTGCAAAAAGCCGCCCGCGAGAGCATTGTGTTTGCAGGTCAGCCTATAGGCGGCATGGACGCACACGCCATCGTGGGCCTGGGTCTGGCCCTGGTGCCGGAAGGCCGGCGCCTGTTCCCCAGCCTGAGTGTGGAAGAAAACCTGCTGGTGGGTGCGTATTCGCGCCGCCCCGGTCACTGGAACCTGCAGCGCCTGTATAACCTGTTCCCCATTCTGGGCGAACGCCGCAACAGCCCGGGCACAGCCCTGTCGGGCGGCCAGCAGCAAATGGTGGCGATTGGCCGCGCACTGATGTCCAACCCGCGGCTGCTGCTGTGCGACGAGCTTTCCCTGGGTTTGGCGCCGGTAGTGATCAAGGATATTTACGCCGCGCTGCCGGGCATCAAGGCCACGGGTACCTCGGTGCTGGTGGTGGAGCAGGACGTGGGCCAGGCCATGAAGGTGGCGGACCGGGTGTACTGCTTCCAGGAAGGCCGTGTGTCTCTGTCCGGCCGCTCGGTCGAGCTGTCACGCGCTCAGATTTCACTGGCCTATTTCGGCATCTAGAAAGTGACAGGACGCCGTCATGAGTGAATGGATCAACACACTGCTGCAAGGCCTGCTGATGGGGGGCCTGTATGCGCTTTTTGCCACCGGCCTTGCACTTTCTTTTGGCGTCATGCGCATGATCAATATCGCGCACGGCGACTTTGCCATTCTGGCCGCGTTTGCCGCCATTGCCGTGGTGCAGCCGCTGGGCTGGAGCCCTTTTGTGGTGCTGTTGCTGATCGTGCCGCTGATGGGTGGCTTTGGTTATGTATTGCAGCGTGTGGTGCTCAATCGCACGTTAGGGCAGGACATCCTGCCGCCGCTGCTGGTGACCTTCGGCTTTTCCATCATCATCCAGAACCTGTTGCTGGTCCTGTTTTCGGCCGACACGCGCAGTCTGCCTGTGGGGCCTGTTGCCACTGCCAGCCTGCAACTGGGCGGCGAGGTCGCGGTGGGTGTGCTGCCCCTGATCACCATAGGTGTTGCGGTGGTGGTGCTAGGCTGTCTGCAATGGCTTTTTTCCGCCACCTCACTGGGGCGCGCCTTTCGCGCTGCCTCCGATGACCGCGAGGCGGCGCAACTCATGGGCATCAACAACCGCCATATCTATGGCTTGGCCATGGCCACGGCAATGGCCATCGTGGCTATCGCAGGAATCTTCCTGGCCATTCGCACCAACATCAGCCCGGCCGATGGCCCGCTGCGCCTGCTCTACGCCTTCGAGGCCGTGATCATCGGCGGCCTAGGCTCACTCTGGGGCACCCTGGCCGGCGGCATTATTTTGGGTGTGGCGCAGTCCATTGGCCTCAAGGCCGATCCGGGCTGGGGCATTCTGGCAGGCCATCTGGCCTTTCTGCTGGTTCTGGTGGTGCGACCCAACGGTCTGTTCCCCCGCACCCGTGACCGTTGAACGTGATGCTCATGGACCACTCCACTCCCACCATTGAACGCGGCACGCCTGCCAGCCAGATCGGCTTAGCTCTGGCGCTGCTTCTGTTGCTGGCCGCCATCTCGGCACCCTGGTGGGCCGAGCGCTCGGCGCAGCGCTTGCTGACCGAATTCCTCTACACCTTGGCGCTGGCGCAGCTGTGGAATCTGATGGCTGGCTACGGTGGCCTGTTGTCAGTAGGGCAGCAGGGCTTTATCGGGCTGGGCGGCTACTGCCTGGTGGTGCTGGGTCTGGACTGGGGCATAAACCCGTTTCTGATCGTGCCGCTGGCCGGTGTGCTGACGGCAGCCGTTGCCATCCCCACAGCCGCCGTCCTGTTCCGCCTGCGTGGAGCTTACTTTGCGGTGGGTACCTGGGTGGTGGCCGAAGTGTTCCGCCTGCTGGTGGCGAACACCGCCAGCGTCGGCGGCGGCTCGGGCACCTCGATCACGCGCACGGTCACCGGCATACCGGCTTGGTGGCGGGAATCGACCACGCTGTGGCTTGCCCTTGCGCTTGGCGCAGGTGCCACCCTGGCGGTCTACTGGCTGCTGCGTTCACGCCATGGTCTGGCCCTGACGGCAGTGCGCGACAGCGAGCCAGCAGCCGAAAGCCTTGGCGTGTCGGTGGCGCGCATGAAGTGGTTTGTCTATATCGTCTCTGCGGCAGGTTGCGGCATGGTGGGCGCGCTGATCTTTATCACCAAGCTGCGCATTGCACCCGAAGCTGCCTTCTCCATGGACTGGACCGCCGCCATGTTTTTTGTCGTGATCATTGGCGGCATAGGCACCATTGAAGGCCCGATTGTGGGTACGCTGATTTACTTTCTGTTGCGCGAGTTCCTGAGCGACTATGGAAGCTGGTACATGATTGTGCTGGGCTGCGTGGCCGTGGCCTTCATGCTCTGGATTCCACGCGGCGTCTGGGGCCTGATGAGCAGCCGCTTTGGCCTGCACTTCTTTCCGGTGCAAAGGCGAGTACGCCTGCACGCACTGGCCAAGGAGGCCCCGTGAGACCATCCATGCGCATCCTGGCCAAGGAGCACCTGGCACTGCGTGCCGTGGCCCGCATCATGGCGACCGAGGCCATTCTTCTGGCGCGCGATGGGCACGTGGACCTTGCCTTGCTGGAAAGTATCGCCGCCTATATTGGGCAGTATCCGAACAAGATTCACCATCCCAAGGAAGAGGAATTCCTGTTCCGGCACATGCGTGCGCGCGCCCCTGAGCGTTGCAGCGCCATCCTTGACCGTTTGCTGGGCGAGCATGGCAAGGAACAGGAAAGTATTGCCACGTTCTTGCGTGCACTGGCCTCCTATCGCAACGCAGAGGCGGGGGCCGCAGCACAACTGGCTGAGGTCACAGCTAGTTACGCCAAATATCTGGAACAACATATCGAGTTCGAGAACACCTATGCCTTTCCATTGGCCGAAGAGGTGTTGCAGGAAGCCGACTGGCAGGAAATCGATGCGGCCTTTTTGGGAAATGATGACCCCCTGGTAGGTGCGATAGCGGGACTGCAGTTTGTCGACCTTCATCGCCGCATCATGGCTCTGGGCGCCATGCCCCCAGGATTTTGAGCGATGGAAATGCGCCACCTGAAATACTTTGCGGTGCTTGCGGAAGAGTTGAATTTCAACCGCGCTGCGGCACGCCTGCACATCTCGCAGCCTCCCTTGACACGTCAGATTCAGCAGATGGAGAGCGAACTCGGCGCGCAACTATTTGTGCGACTTCCCAGAGGTTTGGAGCTGACGGCGGCGGGCACTTCCTTGTTTGACGATGCGCGGCGCATTCTGGGTATGGTGGATGTAGCCAAAGAGCGTGCGGCAAAGGCCGGGCGAGGCGAGATTGGCCGCCTGGATGTAGGCATCTTCGGATCGGCCATCTTCAACCACATTCCACGCTTACTGCTGCAGTTTCGCAACCTCTACCCGGATGTGCAGATCAGCTTGCATGAACAAACCAAGGCAGAGCAAATCCAGGCCTTGCGCGAGAGGCGTCTGACCATTGGCTTTAACCGTCATGTTAGTGGCGAGCCCGACATCGCCGTGGAAACCGTATATATGGAACCTTTGTTGGTGGCGCTGCACAACGAGCATCCGTTGGCGCAACAGTTGGCAATTAGCATTCATGAACTGAGCAACGAACCGCTCATTCTGTATCCCAACAAAACGCGTGGGGGCTTTGCAGACTACGTGGTCTCGCTGTTCCATGACGAAGGCTTGCAGGCCCACGTAGTGCAGGAGGTCAAGGACGTGGTGACGGCGGTGGCCCTGGTGTCCAGCGGATTTGGCATTTGTGTTACTCCAGAGGCTGCCAGCAGCCTGCGACTCCCGGGGGTTGTCTACCGGCCTGTGAAAGCCAACCCGTCGCCCACGATTGATCTGGTCTGCCTGTACCGCAGAGATGACGCGTCGCCCATTTTGGCGGCCTTTCTGGATACCGTGCGCAAATTTCAGCCGGAAGTGATTCGCTAACCCCATTTTCCAAGAACCTCCCCATGCCAAGCCACACCATTCACATTGACGACGGCCAGAGCTTCCGCTGCTCCGATCAGGAGTCGTTGTTGAGCGGCATGGAAGCGCTGGGTAAGAAAGGTATTCCGGTGGGTTGCCGCAATGGGGGCTGCGGCATCTGCAAGGTGGCGGTGCTGGAAGGCAGCTACGTGTCACGCGTGATGAGTCGAGAGCATGTGTCTGAAGGGGACGAAGCCGCTGGGCGTGTGCTGGCATGCCGCGTGCGTCCAAGCAGTGATGTGCACCTCTCGGTCATTGGAAAAATGAAAAAAACCGTGTGTCGGGCGGTTGAACCGACGGACGTTCCCTCTTTATCAACCTGAAGACAAACTGGAGACAACAAAATGGCAATGACAGGTGTTTTGCGACCGGGCCACGTCCAACTGCGCGTGCTCGACATGGATGAGTCGGTCAAGTTCTATACCGATGTGATGGGTTTGGTGGAGACTGGCCGCGATGCTTCAGGCCGCGTCTACTTCAAAACCCGCGCAGAGCGCGACCACAACAGCGTCGTGTTGCGTAGCGCCGACCGTGCCGGTCTGGACTTTATTGGCTACAAGGTACTCAACAAGGCGACTCTGGAGGAGCTCGACGGCAAGCTCAAAGCCTATGGTGTGACAACCGAACGCATACCCGCCGGTGAGATGCTGGAAACCGGCGAGCGCGTGTGCTTTCAGATTCCGACGGGCCACACCATCGAGCTGTTTGCCGAAAAGACCGATGTCGGCAACGGCATGACCTACAACGATCCTGAGGTCGATGTGGTCGACGGCAAGGGTATCCGACCGATCCGCATGGATCACGCGCTGTTGTACGGTGGCGATATTGACGGCTCGCGCAAGCTGTTTGAAGAAGTGCTGGGCTTCAATCTGGTGGAGCGCGTCAAGCTCGAAGACGGTAGCACTGACCTGGCCGTCTGGTTGACCTGTAGCGCCAAAGCACATGACCTGGCCATGGTGCGCCATGCTGAGGACGGCAAGCTGCACCACGTGGCCTTCCAGTTAGGTAGTTGGGAGCAAGTGCTGCGCGCGGCCGACATCATGAGCATCAACCGCGTCTCCATCGACATTGGCCCGACGCGACACGGCATCACGCAGGGCACCACCATTTACTTCTTTGATCCCTCTGGCAACCGCCTGGAGACCTTCTGCGGCGGCTACGACCACTACCCTGACAATCACCCGATCACCTGGAGCTGGGAGCATGTTGGCCGCGGCATTTTTTACCACAACCGCAAGCTCAACGATGCTTTCTTGAGCGTGGTGACCTGATGCAGATTGCGCATTCCCAATCGGTGATCGGCTGGGAGGCCGCCGCCGCCGCTGCGCATGCAGCGGTGAGGTATGCCGATATTTTGGGCGCTCGCATCAATGTGGCCGTGGTTGACGCTTCCGGTGTGTTGGCGGCCTTTCTGCGGATGCCCGGCGCGCCCCTGCACTCGGTGGACATTGCCGTCGACAAGGCCTATACCGCCGTCAGCTTTGGTTTGCCAACGGGCCAATGGGCAGAAGCGCTGCAAGGCCATTCGGCTGCGGTTCGCGAAGGTATTGTGCTGCGCCCGCGCTTTGTGGCCTTTGGCGGTGGTCTGCCCATCTTCGAGGCCGGGCAACGCATCGGAGGCATCGGTGTTTCCGGTGGCAGCGAGGAACAGGACCAGGCGATCGCCCTGGCCGGTCTGGCTGCCCTGGGCCTCACACCGGCGTGATCCACACCCAACCACTTTTTAACTCTCGCGAACTGCCATGAAACAGATCCTCAACTTCATCAACGGCGAATACGTTGCCAACCTCAGCGGCAAGACCTACGAAAAGCGCAACCCGGTCGACAACTCGCTGATCGGGATGGTCCATGAGGCCGGCCAACCGGAAGTGAACGCCGCAGTGTCTGCGGCCCGCGCCGCCCTGCAAGGCCCTTGGGGCAAGCTCTCGGTGGTGGAGCGCTGTGCCATGCTCGACGCCGTGGTGGTCGAGATCAACCACCGCTTCGATGACTTCCTGCAGGCCGAGGTGGCCGACACCGGCAAGCCGGCGCACCTGGCCTCGCACATCGACATTCCGCGCGGTGCCGCCAACTTCAAGATTTTTACCGACACCATCAAGAATGTGTCCACCGAATCGTTCGAGATGCGCACCCCGGATGGCAAAACCGCGCGCAGCTATGGCGTGCGCACGCCGCGTGGCGTCATCGCCATCATCTGCCCCTGGAACCTGCCGCTGCTCTTGATGACCTGGAAGTGCGGCCCGGCGCTGGCCTGCGGCAACACTGTGGTCGTCAAGCCCTCGGAGGCCACGCCCAGCACCGCCACGCTGCTGGGCGAGGTCATGAACAAGGTCGGCGTTCCGCCCGGTGTCTACAACGTGGTCAACGGCTTTGGTGTGAACTCCGCCGGTGCCTTGTTGACGGCGCACCCGGATGTGAACGGCATCACCTTCACCGGCGAGACCAAGACCGGCACGGCGATCATGAAAGCCGCCGCCGACGGCATCCGCCCGGTATCGCTGGAGCTCGGCGGCAAGAATGCCGCCGTGGTGTTTGCCGACTGCGATTTCGACAACGCCGTCAACACCGTCACCCGTTCGGTGTTCGAGAACGCCGGCCAGGTCTGCCTGGGCACCGAACGTGTCTATGTGGAACGCCCGATTTTCGACAAGTTCGTCGCCGCCCTGAAAGTCAAGGCCGAAACCATGAAGCCGGGACGCCCGTTTGATGCCGACACCAAGATCGGCCCGCTGGTCAGCAAGATTCACCAGAAGAAGGTGCTGTCCTACTACGCCCGGGCCAAGGAGGAGGGCGCCACAGTAGTCTTCGGCGGCGGCGTGCCCGATATGCCCGATGACCTGAAGGACGGCTGCTGGGTGCAACCCACCATCTGGACCGGCCTTCCGGAAACCGCCACGGTGGTGCGCGAAGAGATTTTTGGCCCCTGCTGCCATATCCAACCCTTTGACACCGAAGAAGAAGCGGTGCGCATGGCCAACGACACCAAGTACGGTCTGGCGACCTCCATCTACACCCAGGACATCAGCCGCGCCAGCCGCCTGGCGACGCAGATCGAGGTGGGACTGTGCTGGATCAATAGCTGGTTCCTGCGCGACCTGCGCACGCCGTTCGGCGGCTCCAAACAGTCCGGCATCGGGCGCGAAGGCGGTGTGCACTCGCTGGAGTTCTACACCGAGCTGCGCAACGTGATGGTCAAGTACTAAAGGCCGTTGATGACAAACAATGCCATTCCCGAAATTGGCCAGCTGATCCGCACCGGCTCGTTTTACAGCAACGTGCATCACCTGGGCAGCGGCTTCCCGGTGCTGTTGCTGCACGGCTCCGGCCCGGGTGTCAGCGCCTGGGCCAATTGGCGATTGTTGCTGCCGGTGCTTGCGCAAACGCGGCGTGTGATCGCGCCGGACCTCTTGGGCTTTGGCTACACCGAACGCCCGGAAGACCCCACCCAAAATGCGCACTACCGCATGGATATCTGGGTGCAGCAGGCGATCAATTTGCTCGACACCCTGGGTATTGAACAGACCGATCTGGTCGGCAACTCTTTTGGCGGCGCGCTGGCTTTGGCGTTGGCGGTCAAGCACCCCAAGCGCGTGCGCCGCCTGGTGTTGATGGGCAGCGTGGGCGTGCCCTTTGCCATCACGCCGGGGCTCGATGCGGTGTGGGGCTACACGCCGTCCATCGAGCACATGCGCGCCTTGCTCGACATCTTTGCCTTTGACCGCACTTTGGTGAGCGACGAGCTGGCGCAGCTGCGCTACCAGGCCAGCATCCAGCCAGGCTTTCAGGAATCGTTCGCCGCTATGTTCCCGGCGCCGCGTCAGCGCTGGGTCGATGCCATGGCCAGCCGCGAGCAGGACATCCGCGCCCTGCCGCATGAGACGCTGGTCGTGCACGGCCGCGAGGACCAGGTGATTCCGCTGTCGAACTCGCTCCTGCTTTCGCAATGGATCACGCGCGCCCAGCTGCATGTGTTTGGCCAGTGCGGCCACTGGACGCAGATCGAACACGCCGCGCGCTTTGCCCGGCTGGTCGAGAACTTCCTGGCAGAGGCGGATGCGCCGAAGGCATGACCCCTAATTTTCATTTGCTATTGTATTTATAGCTGCATACGCATATTCCACGAGGGCTAGAGGCCTAAAACCCATATGACTTTGCCCCCTTCTATTCAACCAACAGGACCTATTTACCAATGGATGCCACACTGATCGAAACCCTGGGCGACGAGTTGTTCCGCGCCATGCGCACGCAAACCGTGGTCGAGCCGCTCACCACGCGCCACCCCGACATCACCATTGCGCACGCGTACCACATCCAGCAGCGCATGCTGTCCAACCGCCTGAACGCAGGCGAGCGCATCGTCGGCAAAAAAATCGGCGTGACCTCGGCGGCGGTGATGAACATGCTGGGCGTCTACCAGCCCGACTTTGGCTACCTGCTCGACGGCATGATCTACAACGAAGGCCAGTCGATTGAGGCCAGCACCCTGATCCAGCCCAAGGCCGAGGGCGAGATTGCCTTCATCCTCAAGCGCGACCTGATGGGCCCCGGCATCAGCAACGCCGACGTGCTGGCCGCCACCGAGTGCGTGATGCCCTGCTTTGAGATCGTTGATTCGCGCATCCGTGACTGGAAGATCAAGATCCAGGACACCGTGGCCGACAACGCCTCTTGCGGCGTGTTTGTGCTGGGCGACTGCGCCGTGGATCCGCGCCGCGTTGACCTGTCCACCTGCGGCATGGTGCTGGAGAAAAACGGCGAGATCATCGGCACTGGCGCCGGTGCCGCCGCGCTGGGCTCGCCGGTGAATGCCGTCGCCTGGCTGGCCAACACGCTCGGGCGCTTGGGCATCGGCCTGAAGGCCGGCGAGGTCATCCTGTCGGGTGCGCTGGCCGCCATGTCACCGGCCAAGGCCGGGGATAACTTCCGTGTTTCGATTGGCGGGCTGGGCAGCTGCTCCGTGCGCTTTCACTGACTTTTCTGGAGCTTCTCAACATGAGCAAAAAAATCAAATGCGCCCTGATCGGGCCCGGCAATATCGGCACCGATCTGCTGGCCAAGCTGCAACGCAGCCCGGTGTTGGAGCCGGTCTGGATGGTCGGCATCGACCCCGAATCCGACGGCCTCAAGCGCGCCCGCGAGATGGGCATTAAGACCACGGCCGACGGTGTCGACGGCCTGCTGCCCCATGTGCTGGCGGATGGCGTGCAGATCGCTTTTGACGCCACCAGTGCTTACGTGCATGCCGAGAACTCGCGCAAGCTTAATGAACTCGGCGTGATGATGATCGACCTGACCCCTGCGGCCATCGGCCCGTTTTGCGTGCCGCCGGTGAACCTGATGGAACACCTGGGAAAAGGCGAGATGAACGTCAACATGGTGACCTGCGGCGGTCAAGCCACCATCCCGATGGTCGCGGCCGTGTCGCGTGTGCAACCGGTCGCCTACGGCGAAATCGTCGCCACCGTGTCGAGCCGCTCGGTCGGCCCCGGCACCCGCAAGAACATCGACGAGTTCACCCGCACCACCTCCGGTGCCGTCGAGAAAGTGGGCGGCGCCAAAAAGGGCAAGGCCATCATCATCATCAACCCGGCCGAGCCGCCTTTGATGATGCGCGACACCGTGCACTGCCTGACGGAAACCACGCCGGATCAGGCCAAGATCACCGCCTCGATTCACCAGATGCTGGCCGAGGTGCAAAAGTACGTGCCCGGCTACCGCCTGGTCAACGGCCCGGTGTTCGACGGCAACCGCGTCTCGGTCTACATGGAGGTCGAAGGCCTGGGCGACTACCTGCCCAAGTACGCCGGCAACCTCGACATCATGACGGCGGCCGCCGCCCGCACGGCAGAGATGTTCGCAGAAGAAATTCTCGCTGGCCGCCTCACGCTCAAGGCCACGGCCGTGCCCGCACCTGCACCCGTTTCTACACCGGCCTTGGCCTGAACCTCACAAGAGAAACACCATGAAACTACAAGGTAAAAAAGTCACCGTCCACGACATGACATTGCGCGACGGCATGCACCCCAAGCGCCACCTGATGACGCTGGAGCAGATGAAAAGCATCGCCTGCGGCCTGGATGCCGCCGGTGTGCCGCTGATCGAAGTCACCCACGGCGACGGCCTCGGCGGCTCTTCCGTTAACTACGGTTTTCCGGCCCACACCGACGAGGAATATTTAAGCGCCGTCATTCCGCAGATGAAGCAGGCCAAAGTGTCGGCGCTGCTGATTCCCGGCATCGGCACCGTCGAGCACCTGCTGATGGCAAAGGATCTGGGCGTCAACACCATACGCGTGGCGACCCACTGCACCGAGGCCGACGTGTCGGAGCAGCACATCACCCAATCGCGCAAACTGGGCTTGGACACCGTGGGCTTCTTGATGATGGCGCATATGGCCAGCCCGGAAAAGCTGGTGAGCCAGGCGCTGCTGATGCAGGGCTATGGTGCCAACTGCATTTACGTCACCGACTCGGCCGGCTACATGCTGCCCGACGACGTGAACGTGCGCCTGAGCGCCGTGCGTGCTGCGCTCAAACCCGAGACCGAGCTCGGCTTTCACGGCCACCACAACATGGCCATGGGTGTCGCCAACTCCATCGCCGCGATTGAGGCCGGTGCGAATCGCATCGACGCCGCCGCTGCGGGCTTGGGTGCTGGCGCGGGTAACACGCCGATGGAAGTGTTCATCGCCGTCTGCGCGCGCATGGGCATAGCGACCGGTGTCGATGTGTTCAAGATTCAGGACGTGGCCGAAGACCTGGTGGTGCCGATGATGGACCACATCATCCGCATCGACCGCGACTCGCTCACGCTGGGTTATGCCGGCGTCTACTCCAGCTTCTTGTTGTTCGCCAAACGCGCCAGCGTGAAATACGGCGTGCCGGCGCGCGACATCCTGGTCGAACTGGGCCGCCGCGGCATGGTCGGCGGGCAGGAAGACATGATCGAAGACACCGCCATGACCATGGCGCGTGAACGCAAGAATTTAACCAAGGTAGCCGCATGAAACTCGAGCTCGAAACCATCGCCGCCCTGGCCGAACGCCTGGAAAACTGCGAACTGCAGGCCCACGACACGACCAAGATCACCGAGGAATATCCCGACATGGATTGGGACGATGCCTACGCCATCCAGGACGAAATCAAACGCCGCAAGGTCGCGCGCGGTGGCCGCATCATCGGCCTCAAGGCCGGGCTGACCTCACACGCCAAGATGAAGCAGATGGGCGTGACGACGCCGGTGTTCGGCTTTATGGCCGACTACTACGCCGTGCCCGATGGCGGCGAGTGCAAGGTGAGTGAGCTGATCCATCCCAAGGTCGAGCCCGAAATCGCCTTCGTCACCAAAACCGAGCTGCGCGGCCCCGGCTGCCACATCGGCGCCGTGCTGGCCGCCACCGATTTTGTGATGCCCGGAATCGAGGTGATTGACAGCCGCTACCGCGACTTCAAGTTCGACCTGAAAAGCGTGGTGGCCGACAACACCTCGGCCGCGCGCTTCGTGGTCGGCGGCCAACCGATGGCCGTGTCCGGCGTGGACCTGCGCACCGTCGGCATCGTGCTGGAGAAAAACGGCCAGGCCGTCGCCTTTGGCGCCGGTGCCGCCGTGCTCGGCCACCCGGCCGCAGCCATCGCCATGCTGGCGAATCACCTGGCCGAACGCGGCGAATGCATTCCGGCCGGCAGCCTGATTTTGTCGGGCGGCATCACCGAAGCCGTGTCGGTGCAAGCGGGTGACAACGTCACCTTGCGCGTGCAAGGCATGGGCAGTACCAGCATTCGATTTGTTTGATACCCAACAGGAGAACGAGCCATGCCATTTGCACAAATTTACCTCTTGGAAGGCCGCACTGAAGAGCAAAAGCGTGCCGTGATCGAGAAAGTCACGGCAGCGCTGGTCGAGGCCGTCGGTGCGCCCATCGCCAACGTGCGCGTCTGGATTCAAGACGTACCCAAGGAAAACTGGGGGATAGCTGGCACCAGCGCCAAAGACTTGGGGCGCTGATTGAATGGCGGCCAACCAGAGCGTTGGTCGCCATTCAAATTCCTTCACATTTCCAGAAAACTTGACTAAGGAAATCTCCAACTGTGGCCTCCCAACTTCCGCCAACGCGCGCGAATCGCACTCGCGGTCATTCTCTGGCGATACTTCCCTAACATTGACTGCAGTGACAATCGGGCTTTTTTTGGTCAAGCGGATGGTCCGCAAGGCAATATTTCCAAGGATGTTCGCGTTTGGTGGCGATGGGTGACAACTAAGATTGACTCTTGTCGGCGGTCTGTCCAAAACGTTTGCCCGAAAACAATACATGGCGTGCTCCGGTTTTGCGTGACTGCAAGGAGTAGACTTCCCTCGCGTACCTGTAGTCCGTCAGCGGCCATCCGGGCGCCATTGGAGGCGATCGCCATGACAAAAAGTCAAGACAGCAGCTACGGGATATCAACCCATACTGCGAGCGCAAGCAGTTGGCCAGCCTCACTCAACGTAGCAATGGATGCGCGTCTCCTTTCGGGCCGGCCGAAGCGTGCCCAGGTGATTTGCGCAAGAATGTTTGCATGAGTTCACGCTTCCTTCCGATGCGCTCCATCAAAACCCGGATTACCCTGTTCACTCTCGGTATTTTTGTAGCCAGCATCTGGGCACTCGAGTGGTACACCAGTCGCACACTGCAAGCTGATATGCAGAGATTGCTGGGCGAACAGCAACTCTCGGTGGTTTCTGCAGTTGCCAAAAATGTCAATGACAACTTGATCTACCGCATGCAGGCCCTGGAAAGCATTGCCAAAGAAGTTGATGCGGACTTGATGGGTCGCCCAGCCGCCTTGCAGGCCCGCCTGGAGCAGCGTCCACTACTGCAACTTCTGTTCAATGGCGGCGCCTGGTTTGCCAACGTAGATGGCACCGCCATCGCCGATGTGCCACGCTCGGCGCAGCGCATTGGCGTCAACTACATGGACAGGGATTTCATAACCGCAGCCCTCAAAGACGGTAAATCAACCATCGGCCGACCCGTCATGGGAAAGAAATTATTGGCCCCCGTTTTCCCCATGACTGTCCCCGTGCGCGACGCCAAGGGCAAAGTGATTGGCGCGTTGATAGGCGGTACTAACCTGGGCGACCCCAATTTTTTGGATACGATCACGCACAGCCCTTACGGGAAGACCGGTGGCTATCTGCTGGTCGAGCCGCAAGCACGGCAAATCATCACCGCCACCGATAAAAACCGCATCATGGAGGTGCTTCCCGCTGCGGGCATCAACAGAGATGAAGACCGCCATATTGCAGGCTACGAAGGCTACTCTGTTCTGGTCAATGCACGGGGTGAGGAGCAACTGGCTTCGGTGAAAAGGGTTCCTGTCGCGGGCTGGTACATCTTGCTTGGCACGCCAACGACAGAAGCTTTTGCCCCACTCCACGAGTTGCAGCAGCGCCTGCGCTTGGCCGCGTTGTTTCTGACGCTGCTGACCGGCACGCTGACCTGGTGGATTTTGAAGCGCCAGCTGTCACCGCTCGTTGCGACCGCGGGTGCGATGGCTGCCCTGGCCCATTCGAATCAAATTCCGCAGCCTCTGCGTGCCACAAGTGCAGATGAAATAGGTCAACTGATCGATGGTTTCAACCGTCTCCTGACAATCTGGACGCAACGTGAGGCGGCTCTGAAAGAAAGCCAGCAAAACCTCGCCATCACGCTGAATTCGATCGGTGACGCGGTGATTGCAACCGACGCTGCGGGTCTGATCACGCGCATGAACCCCACCGCCGAGCGCTTGACTGGCTGGCCTCTGGCCGACGTGCTGGGCCGCCCACTAACCGAAGTCTTTTGCACCGTCAACGCCCACACGCGCCTGCCCTCGGTCAATCCGGTGCAACTGGTGAGAGAGCGTGGCGAGGTGGTGGGCCTGAGCAACCACACAGCGCTCCTGGCGCGTGACGGCCACGAATACCAGATTGCTGACAGCGCCGCCCCCATCCGGGATGCCGCCAACACCATCGTGGGCGCGGTGCTGGTGTTCAGTGACGTGAGTGAAAAGTACCGGGTGGACGAAGCTTTGCGGCAGGCAAAAAGCCAGTTGGAAATATTTTTCAACCATTCACCGGTAGCGGTTGCCATGTTCGACCGCGATATGCGTTATCTGCACGTGTCGGGACGATGGTTGCGTGACTACGGACTGGGTGGTCGTGAACTGCACGGGCTAAGCCACTACGACGTCTTCCCCGAAATTACCGACGCTTGGAAGGCCGTGCATAAGCGCGGGCTCTCCGGTGAACTTGTCGGGGCCGACGAGGACCGCTTTGTGCGAATCGACGGTACGGTGCAGTGGCTGCAATGGGAAGTACGCCCCTGGCACGATCCCAGTGGTGACGTCGGCGGTGTTCTCATCTTCTCTGAGGACATCACCCGACGCAAGGATGCCGAGGAAGCCTTGCTGCGCTCCGAAGATCTCTTTCGCAACACATTCAGACTGATGCCTGCCTCGCTGACGCTGCAGACGACTGAGGGTGTCTTGATCGACTGCAGCGATGACTTTTGCAAGGCTACCGGGTTTGCCCGGGAAGAAGTGGTTGGTCACAACGCGCTGGAGCTGAACCTGTGGGCCGATCCGCAGCAACGTGTTGCATTGCGGCAGGCACTGCAACGCGATGGCCTGGTGGATAGCCTGGAATTCCAGCTGAAGCGGCGCGATGGCAAAGTGACAACCATGCACATGTCGGCTCGCTACATGCAGATCGACGACAAACCCCTAGTGCTCTCGTTCGCTCACGACATCTCCAAGCGCAAGGAGGCCGAAGTGGCACTGCGCGAGAGCGAAACCATGCTGCGCAACATTGTTGATGGCTTTGGGCCAAATGTCTTCGTCGGTATGCTCTCAACCGACGGTCTTGTGCGCATGGCCAACCAGTCAGCGCTGACGGCGGCGGGATTGGAGCTGGGTGACGTGCTTGGGCAGCCCGTGGAAGAGACCGTATGGTTCCGGCACAGTGCCAGTGCGCAGCAGCAACTGCGCCAAGCGGTCGCCTTGGCCGGGCAAGGCATACCCAGCCGTTTCGACGTGCAAATACAGGGGGCCGGGGAACAGGCTTTCATCTGGATTGATTTTTCGCTTCAACCCGTTCGCGACGAAGCAGGTCGTGTGGCCTACCTTGTACCCTCTGCCCTGGTGATTGAGGACCGCAAGCAGGCTGAGGTGGCGCTGCTTGCTGCGAAGAACCATTTGGAAACCACACTCAACGCCATTCCGGATTTACTCTTTGAAGTGGACGTGGGCGGGCGGGTGCTGAACTACCATGCCCACCGCAATGATTTGTTGGCGGCGCCACCCGAGGTGTTTCTCGGTAAAAGTTTTGCCGATGTGCTACCGCCTGCGGCAACCGAAGTTTGCATGACTGCGCTGCGGGAGACAGCGGCAAAGGGGTGGACCACGGGTGCCATCTACTCCCTGCCACTTCCGCAGGGTGAAACCTGGTTTGAAATGTCGGGTGCGGCCATGCCAGCCAACGGCGATATCGAGGCGCACTTCATTCTTGTGGCTCGTGACATCACCGAGCGTGTCACGGCACGGACTCAAATTGACACGCTGGCCTTTTATGACCCGCTAACCCACCTGCCCAACCGTCACCTGCTGCTGGACCGATTGGAGCAGGCCCTGCACGCCAGCACCCGCCATGCGCGCAAAAGCGCCTTGTTGTTTGTTGATCTGGACAATTTCAAAACCCTCAACGACACCCTGGGTCACCACCAGGGCGATCTGTTGCTGGCGCAGGTGGCGCAGCGTTTGAAGGCCGGCATGCGCGACGGTGACACCGTGGCCCGTCTGGGCAGCGATGAATTCGTGGTGATGCTGGAAAATCTGAGTGAGGACAACATCGAAGCCGCCACCCAGGCCGAGACCGTGGGCGACAACGTTCTCAAAGCGTTCCAGCAAGACTTTCAACTCGACCAAGGTTCCCACCACAGCACACCCAGTATCGGTATCACCTTGTTTGGAGGCGACACCCTTGAGAGCAGCGAGCAACCGCTTAGGCGCGCCGAACTCGCCATGTTCCAGGCTAAGGCCGCTGGGCGCAACACGCTGCGCTTCTTTGATGCAAAGATGCAAGCCGAAGTATCGACCCGTGCCGCGCTGGAGGCCGATTTGCGCGAGGCCGTGCACCAGCAACAGTTCTTGCTTCACTATCAGCCCCAGGTGGTGGGGGCAGGGCGCGTCACCGGTGTGGAAGCGCTGGTGCGCTGGCAACAGCCGCTACGCGGTATGGTGTCGCCAGTCGAGTTCATTCCGCTGGCCGAAGAAAGCGGCCTGATTTTACCGATTGGCCAATGGGTGCTGGAGACCGCCTGTACGCAATTGGCGGCGTGGGCGAGTGATCCGGCGCTGGCGCACATCTCGATGGCCGTCAATGTCAGTGCGCGTCAGTTCAGGCAACCCGATTTTGTTGAAAGTGTGCTGGCTACCCTTGCACGTACTCGTGCCTCGCCCAAACTGCTCAAGCTGGAGCTGACGGAGAGTATGCTGGTGGACGACATAGATGCCATCATCGCCAAGATGGGCGCACTCAAAGCCCGAGGCGTGACATTTTCGCTGGATGATTTTGGAACGGGTTACTCGTCGCTGGCTTACCTCAAGCGCCTACCGCTGGACCAGCTCAAGATCGACCAGGGGTTCGTGCGAAATATCGTCTCCGACCCCAACGATGCCGTCATTGCCAAGATGGTGGTGGTGTTGGCGGAGAGTATGGGGTTGTCGGTGATTGCCGAAGGGGTCGAGTTGAAGGCGCAAGCTGACTTTTTGGCCCATCTGGGTTGTCATGCATATCAGGGATATTTTTTCAGCAGGCCACTGACACTGGATGCCTTTGAGGCGTTTGCGCGGGGTCGTTGAGTTTGGGTAGTTGATGTCTGAATTGGTGAACTTGACTTGGCAGGCATGGGCTTCGAAGGTGCAAAGCCAGAGACTGCTGGTCAGGACAGCGCAAAAGCACGATTGGCCCCACAAAAACGAACGCGCTCACCGGTGAATGCAATTTCCAATTGAATGTGGCTATTGAAATTCCGGCGTTCTGTTCATAAGCGCCGTTAATTCCGAAGGTTGCATGGCTTTGGCAAATAGCCAGCCCTGGTACACCTCGCAACTCTGCTGGCGTAGAAAGTCCAGTTGGGCTTGCGTCTCTACTCCTTCAGCAACCAGGGTCAGCCCAAGGCTATGGGCGAGGGCCATGATAGCCTTGGCGATCGTGACGTCATTGGACTCGTGTGGAATACCTTTCATGAAGCTCTTGTCAATCTTGAGCTTGCTCACCGGCAAAGCATTGAGGTAGGAGAGCGATGAATAGCCGGTGCCAAAATCGTCCAGTGCCACACTGCATCCCAGGTCCGCCAAGGCGTTTAACTGTTCACGCGCCTGCTCGGGTTGTGTCATAGCCACCGACTCAGTGATTTCGATGCCAAGCCATCGCGCCTGCGCACCGGTTCGCTCAAGCGCCGCCAGCACTTTAGCCGGGAGATTGCGTTGACCAAACTGCTGCGCTGAAATATTGATCGCCACATGCACCGGCGTCCCCATTGCCATCCAGGCTGCAATTTGCGTGCACGCCGTCTCCAGCACCCAGTCTGACAGAGGCAGAATCAACCCTGTAGCCTCTGCGACGGGAATAAAACGTGCCGGGGACACATCGCCGAGCATCGAATCATGCCAGCGCAGCAGGGCCTCGGCACCGACGACTGCACCCGTCATCACATCGACCTGCGGTTGATAGTACAGTTGCAGGCTTCCCTCGGCCACAGCCTCTTTCAAGCGCGTATGCAGTTGCATGTCTTCGTGCACCCGTCGGTCCATGTCTTTGGAGTAAAAAGCATAGGCACCGCGTCCGGTCTGTTTGGCCTGGTACATGGCCAGGTCTGCGTAGCGCAGCAAGGTTTCACTATCCTTTGCATCATCCGGGTAAAAGGCCACACCCAGGCTCCCACCGGAGTACACATCCTGGTCTTGCAGCCTGTAGGAGGCCTGTAACGACACCAATAGTTTGGTGGCGACGCCAACCACTTCATCCATCTCCGCCAGATCGGTGAGCAAAATGGCAAACTCATCTCCGCCCAGCCGGGCCAGCGTGTCGTTTTCCCGCAAAATACTTCGGATACGCGCGCCTACCTGTACTAACAGTGCGTCTCCGGTGGCATGCCCGAAACTGTCGTTCACTGTCTTGAAGTAGTCCAGATCAATGAACAACACCGCCACATGCTGACCGGTTCTCGCAGCGCGCACCAAGGCCTGATTCAACTGCAGACGAAACAGCCAGCGGTTAGGCAGCCCGGTCAATTCATCGTGGGTAGCCTGGTGACGCAATGACTCTTCAAACTTCTTGCGCTCGCTCAGATCGCGGATGTAGGCAATGGCGTGACTCGCCCCATCGTCTTCCCAGTGTCCCAGGGAAATGTCCACCGGCAGCAACGCGCCGTCGCGGCGCATCAACTTCAAATCCATCAAGCCCATCGCCCGAGAGTGCGGCGCGGTGAAATAGTCTCTCATCGATTCCGCATGGCGTGCGCGCAAATGCAACGGCAAGAAAATGGCAAGGTTTTGACCTACCAGCTCGCGCGGCGGGTACCCCGTCAACGATTCCATGGCGGGGTTAACCATCAGGATTTCACCTGCACGGTTCACCCACAAGACACCGTCCGGTGAGGCGTTGAGAATGATTTTTTCGCGCAGGTGCTGTACCTCAAGCCGCTCCAGCGGGCGGCGCAACGCCTCGTTAAAAGTGGCGTGAAACAAATACAGATAGGCCGCCACCTTGTACAGATGCCCCAGCACGTTGGCGCCGTCCTTGTCAATCACGCCCAGCATCGTAAAAAACAGCTCCGAAACCGCGGACAAGGCGGCCGCGAAACCCAAAGCCATCACGCATTCATGGATCAATTGCAGGCGGCGGCGCCACAGCACGGCAAGCGTCGTAACATGGAGACTGATGATCAGCCATTCCAGGCCAATCTTCAGGGGCGTCAGGCCCTGCCCCTGCACGAACAGCGCAGGCAGGCGATCAGGCCAGCGCAGCCCCCCATAGCCCAATACACCTACCACGACCAGCACGACCAGCAGCGCAAGACGCTTTTTGGCCTTGCTGACTTCCTGAACGGCTGGCAGCAAAGCGTAGACCAGCAAGGCCACTGCGGCCAGCATGCGCGCTGACAGCCAGAAAAAAATGGATTTCTGCGGCGAGTTGACCGATACCACATCGGGCATACCGGCGTAGGACATCATGTGCAAAAAATCAAGCAATCCAACGCCTAGGAAAGCAACACCCAACCACACCACCGCCCCCTTGCGAATCGACAAAATGGCCCGGTACCCGGTGACGAACACCAACATAGCCACGACCACCGAAAATACCTCCACTGCAGTGTGCCAAAACACAAATGTCGTCGGATCGATTACCACCTGCCCGCCGCGGTGGGATACCCACCACAGCAAAGGCAGCGACAACGCCAGCAAGGTCCAGCCGGCAAGGTTTTGATAGGGGTGGGTATGTTCTTTCAACATGGAAGTAGCTGGTAGCGATATCACCTGGATTTGACTTTTTCAATAAGCTCATTGGCGTGTTCGATTGCCATATGTCGCCGAGCTTCATCAATATGGAATTGGTAGTCTTGCAACGCTAGAGACACTTTGACCAGTGCGTTTCGCATGGCGTGCAGGTCATTGACGAGATCTGACATAGTCGCGTGAACGTGGCGGCGAGGATCTGCGTTGTCCATGTTCTTGACTCCGGTAACTATCTCCGGCTAAACAGAAAACACCTTGACGGCGTCCATCAGTCGCTGCGCCTGGTCGCTCATGCCGGTGGCGGCTGCGCTGCTTTGTTCCACCATGGCGGCGTTTTGCTGTGTCATCTCGTCCAGCTGGGCGACGGCCTGTCCCACCTGGGTGATTCCAATGGACTGTTCTTTGGAGGCCATGGTGATCTCGGCAATCAAATCGTTCACCTGTTGGACCTGGGCCACCACCGCAGTCATGGTCTGGCCCGCGTCGGCGACCAGCCTGGAGCCATCTTCGACCGTCTTGACGGAGTCATCTATCAACCCCTTGATCTCCTTGGCCGCCGCCGCCGAGCGACCGGCCAGATTGCGCACCTCGGTGGCCACCACGGCAAAGCCACGCCCTTGCTCTCCCGCGCGGGCCGCCTCCACCGCCGCGTTGAGCGCCAGAATATTGGTTTGAAACGCAATGCCGTCAATCACGCCGATGATGTCGGCGATTTTCCGGCTTGACGTCGAGATCAGCGCCATGGTCGACACCACGTTGGCCACCGCCTCACCGCCCTGGGCTGCCACTTGCGTCGCGGCATGGGCCACCTGACTGGCCTGCTGCGCGGTGTCTGAGTTTTGGCGCACGGACGCTGTTTGCTGCTCCATGGCCGCGGCCGTCTGTTCCAGACTGGAGGCCGTTTGTTCGGTCCGGCTGGACAGATCATTGTTGGCTGCTGCAATTTGCTGGCTGGCCACCCGCACACCCGACACTTGTTCGTGCACGTCCGCCACCAGCGATTGCAGATTCAAGCCAGCCTGGTTGATGGCGCGCGAAATCATCCCGATCTCGTCGCAGCGGTTCAGTCCCAGGTCCTGTCCTGCTTCCCCGCTGGCCACCTGCTGCGCCACATCCAGGATATTCTTCAAGGGCGAAGTGATCTGGGCTTCGATAAACACATTCACCAACACCAGGCTGGCGGCAACCGCTGCGCCCACGCCCGCAAGGGCAGGCCCGCCCAGATCCGCAAACGACAGGGCGGTGCCGATGGCGGCCCCCGCGGTCAGTAGCGGCAGACGCACCCGCCAGGCGGCGGGCAGCAGTTGCAGTGCACTGGCCCACCGCATGACTCCGGTGCGAACGAGCAGCCCCCGATGAAAGGCGAGTCCCGAGGCCCGCCCCTCTTTGAAACGGGCGTACAGCTTTTCGGTGGCATCCACTTCCGCGCGCGATGGCTTGGTGCGCACCGACAGGTAGCCGGTAACCTGGCCGTTGCGGCGCATGGGCGCGGCGTTGGCACGCACCCAGTAGTGGTCGCCATCCTTGCGGCGGTTCTTGACCAGTGCCGTCCAGGACTGTCCGTCTTTCAGGCTGCGCCACATGTCGGCAAAGGCCTCCGTTGGCATGTCCGGATGGCGCACCAGGTTATGCGGCTGGCCCATCAACTCTTCTGGGGAGTACCCGCTGGTGCGAATGAACGCCGCGTTGGCGTAAGACATGTGGCTCGCTGTGTCGGTGGTGGACATCAGCGTCTCGGTTCCGGGGAACTGGTATTCACGCTGCGTCACTGGCAGATTGGTTTTCATGGTGATTTCTCGTGGGCAAATGGATGACTAAATGCTACAAATATGATAGCTTACTACGCATACAGAACGAGGGCTAGAGGTCAAAATGATTCCCAATCTTCGTCTCCACGAGCTGACGGCGCTGCGTGGGCGATGGCTTTGGGGAGTGCCGGGCGTGCGGCGGACTTTGACGCAAGGGGCATGGCACGCCGAACAGCGCCGCTCTTGTAGGGTTTTGCCGTAGCCTGGGGCGCACGCACGGGCACAGTGCGTGACATGCCGTGGTGTACGACCTGCCCCCCCAGCTTGAACACGGCCACCGTGCCCACCAGGTCTTGTGCTTGAGACTTCAGACTGCTGGCCGCCGCGGCCATTTCTTCCACCAGTGCAGCGTTTTGCTGGGTGACTTGGTCCATCTGTTGCACCGCCTCACCGATCTGCGCTACACCCTGGCTTTGTTCGTTGCTGGCCGCGCTGATCTCGCCCATGATGTCGGTGACGCGGCGGATAGAGCCTACCACTTCGGTCATGGTGACGCCAGCCTGGTCCACCAGTGCCGTGCCTTGCTCCACCCGGTCAACGCTGGCACCAATCAGAACTTTGATTTCCTTCGCAGCTTCGGCCGAGCGGCCGGCCAGGGACCGCACCTCGGAGGCCACAACCGCGAAACCACGGCCCTGTTCACCCGCACGGGCGGCCTCCACCGCTGCATTGAGCGCCAGGATGTTGGTCTGGAAAGCAATGCCGTCAATGACGCTGATGATGTCGGAGATCTTCTTGGAACTGTCGTTAATGCCCCTCATGGTCTCAACCACTTTGGCGACCACTTCACCGCCTTTTGCAGCCACAATGCTGGCGCTCTGGGCCAGCTGGTTGGCCTGGCGGGCGTTGTCGGCGTTTTGCTTGACGGTCGAACTGAGTTCTTCCATCGAGGCTGCGGTTTCCTCCAATGCGCTGGCCTGTTGTTCGGTTCGGGCTGACAGGTCGTGGTTGCCTGAGGCAATCTGCGCACTGGCCGTAGCTACGCTCTCGGACCCCGAGCGCACGCTGGAGACGACTTTTGCCAGACTCTCCTGCATCGCGGCCAGCGCTTGCAGCAACTGGGCCACTTCGTCGTTGCCGCTGATCTGGATGGGGTGGATCAGGTCGCCCTGGGACACGGCGTTAGCCGCATCCAGCGCCTGGGTCAGTGAACGCGTGATACCGCGAATCAGGGCGATGCCAAAGATACAGGCAAACAGCACGCCAGCAATGATGGAGCCGATCGATAGCATGCGGATCGAGGCGTAGCGCGCCACGCCAGCGTCGAATTCATGCTTGGCCTCATTGAGCTGCAGTTTCATCAGTGCTTCGACACCCTCATTCACGGGTGTGTAGAGCGGGCGGATTTTTTCAACAACCAGGCGTTGGGCATTCTCAATATCATTGGCACGCAAGGCGGCCACGGCCGGTTTTAGACCTTCTTGCACAAACCTCGCGCGGTCTTCGGCAAATTTCTTGGCCAGTCTGGCCTCGTCTGGAGTCAATGTGGTGGCCATATAGGTGTCCCAGACCATGCCGATAGCGGCAATATTGCCCTCGACCTCTGCGGTGGCCGGGTTGATCACTTCCGGCGTGGGTGTCACCAGTGACACCGCGATCGCCAATCGGTTGCGCAGCAACTGGCGCTGGATTTCGGCAATCTGGCCGGTCGGCACCAGCCTGTCTTCGTAGACCGACTTCAGCGCATCGTTGGTCTGGCTAATGCCAAACAACCCCATACTGCCAATTGCAATTAACAGAACCGACAGAATGCCAATGAGTATGCTCAGTCGGGTGGATATTTTGAAATTGTTCAAGGGGTGTCTCCGTTAAAAAATGTTTTCAGGTGGTGCTGACCTGCAGGGCCAGCTCTTCGAATTCTTCTAGGGGCATGGGTTTGCCATACAGGTAGCCTTGGTAGGTCGGGCAACCAAATCGCTCCAGGCAGGCACGCTGTTCTTCAGACTCCACCCCCTCGGCAATTACGGCCACTCCCAGGTTGTGGGCCATGCCAATGATGGTTTGCGCGATGACCGCATCGTTGTGGTTGCTGGCAATGTTGCGCACAAAACTCCGGTCAATCTTGAGCTGCTGAATCGGCAGGGCCGTCAAGTGCGCCAGCGAGGAATATCCGGTCCCAAAGTCATCCATGGAAAAATGGACACCCTGCAGGTTCAGGGCCTTCATCTTGTCGATGGTGTCGGCCACGTTGTGCAGCACCATGCTCTCGGTTAGTTCCAACTTAAGTTTTGCCGGGTCGATGCCGGTTTCTGCCAAAATCTGCCCCACATGAACCACAAAGTCTGACTGACGGAACTGGCGTGCGCTGACGTTGACCGAGAGCAGAAAGTTTTCGGCCACCGGGTTGGTCTCCCACACCTTGAGCTGCTCGCAGGCAGTGCGCAGCACCCACTCGCCTATCGGCAAGATAAGCCCTGACTCCTCTGCAATCGGAATGAACTGATCGGGATACACCAGCCCGTGCCCGGGGCGCTCCCAGCGCAACAGAACCTCGGCACCCAGCACGCCATGCGCGTTGTCCACCTGTATCTGGTAGTGCAGCGTGAGCTGATTGCCGGCCACCGCACCACGCAATTCGGTCTCCAGCGCAATGTGCTTTTCCAGTGATTCCTGTACCTGTGGGTCGTAAAACCGCAGCGTGTTGCGACCGCCGCTCTTGGCCTGGTACATGGACATGTCGGCGCGCTTGTGCAGGTCTTCAATGGTCGCGTTTTGCCCCAGAAACAGACACACACCCATGCTGGCGGACGGCTGGTGCAGCTGGTTGACCAACATGCATTGCTGGTTGATCGTTGTCAGAATTTTTTCACCCACCACCTCCGCATGCACCGCGGCCTGCGCCTCATCCACACTCAAATCAACCAACAAAATGATGAACTCGTCGCCGCCCAGGCGGGCAACCGTGTCCGCCTGGCGCACACAGGACTGGATGCGTAGCGCAATCTCGACCAGCAGGTGATCGCCCACATCGTGGCCACGCGTGTCGTTGATGCTCTTGAAATTGTCCAGGTCAATCATCAGTACCGCACCGTAGTGATGGTTGCGTGTGCTCACCGACATCGCGCGCTGCAAGCGGTCACGCAGCAGCCGGCGGTTGGGTAACCTGGTCAGCGCGTCGTAAAACGCCAACTGGTGAATGGACTCTTCATGCACGCCCAGCTTCTCTTGCATGTCCTTGAGCGCCAACATCACCTTGCTGATTTCGTCTTGCCCCTCAATAACAATGGTGGAGTCGTACTGGCCCTTCGCGATCTTCTTGAAAATGGCGATCACCTGCTCCAGCGGGTGAACGATGGACGTGGTCAACATCAAGCCCAGCCAGCTCATCACAAGCATTGCCAGCCCCAGTGTGTAGCAAGCTATCAGGCGTGTCGTTTCGTAGCGCCGCACGCCCCCGGCATAGGCGTCCTGTGCCGCGTCGAACTGGCGCTGGTTCAGCACTTGCAGGTGGGCGCTGGCCTCGTTGTACAACACCTGCGCGCTGGCGGCCAAGGTTTTTGTGGTGCCATAGTGGCCGGCCCGCAGCGCCACAACGGAGGGGGTTAGCGCCTGGTTGACATAGGCCACCCGGCTTTCGGCAAAGCGGTTGGCCAGAGTTCGCTCCAGCGGAGGGAGTGTGGACGACCTATAGGTTTGCCAAATGCCGTCAATGGCCGCCATGTTGCGTTCGATGGCAGAAGCCGCCCTGGCGGCTACCTTTTTGTCCAACACCAGCAGGGGGCGCTTGTCAGCGCCGACACTCACGCTGACCTCGCTCAGCGCAGACTGTTGCAACAGCCGGTTGACCAGCATCAGATTGGTGATGTCGGCCAGCTGCTGCACCGGCAGCATGCGGTCTTCGTACACCGAGCGCAGGCTTTCCTTAGACGCAAACAGCCCCACAAGGCCGGCTGCCGCCAGCATCAGTGCCACAGCCGCTGCCAGCCCCATCAGCGCAAACAGGCGCACGCCGATGCGGACGTTCAACAAACGCCGTGCAATGCAGAAATGGAATTTTTTCAGCAGCTTGAACACGGACACCCCTTAGTCCGCAAAAGGGACTATTCGTAACGTGATCCGAGTCGCACTTCGGCGATTGCGGATGCCTTTACGAGGCGTGTTCAGGGCCTCAACGACTTGCGCACCGGGGTCAGGGGTAAGCTAGCGAGATGTAACATTTTGTTTTATAGCAGAAAATATTGCTTTAAATCAAGTGGAATTTGAAACTTCTGAATTAAAGATTCAACTTTTCTGCGGCTTGAATGACCTCGGTCGCCAACTCTGTCAGTTTGCAACGGCGCTTGCGTGCAGACGTGCGAAGCGAGTCAAATGCTTCGTTTCGCTTCAGGCAGTGCTGCATCATCGTGATTCCAATGGCAATGCTGATGTCTCGCTCACCGTCCAATGCCGCCTGCAGTTGCAATTGGGTGGTTCGGAGATCCTTGAGTTCATCGGCACGCGCCAGAGCTGCCTCAATGGCGGGCACCATTTGCACCGTGTCAAGGGGCTTGACCAGGAAGCCCAAAGCCCCACATTGGCTGGCTTGTTCCACCATGGCCGGATCGCTGTAAGCGCTGAACATCATGAACGGTATTTGATCAAGCGAGCGCAGTCGGTCCGCCAGAAAAAGCCCGCTCTTGCCAGGCATGTGAATGTCAAGAATCGCCAAGTCGGGGCGTGTGCCACCGGCAAGCCAGGCCTCGGCATCCTCGGCTGTTTCAGCGGTCGCTACCTCAAAACCGACGTTGGCGAGGCCTGTCGAAATCACGGTGAGTACCAATCGGTCGTCGTCTACTACCAGCAAGCGCCGATGTCTGGAGTGTGCCTGGTCTGCTGTCATGCGGGTCCTTTTTGATCGAGGTAAATGACGGGTGGCTCTAGCGACAGCCGCGCAACGACCAGATCACCTAGTTGCGACCTATGCAAACTGCAGCCGGTGCGTGGCATCAATGACGCGACCAATTGCAGACCACTGCCTGATGTGCCGGGCTGATGCCCGCTTGCTGACAAGTGCACCTGGTTAGCAATGGAAATCTGCACAACATTGGGCTGCGCGCCTTTTTTGATGGTGATATCCACACGCCCATGGGCCTTGCCTCCGTGCTTAACTGCGTTCAGTATCAACTCGTTGAGTATCAATGCGACGGGCACAGCTTCTGGCTCGACGATGACACAGGGTATCCAGACAGGTGGAATGTCCACTACGACTGACGTTTGCCAAAGGCTTTGAATCTCCTGGGCGATGGCAACCGTCAGCTCGCACAGGCGCACGGACGACGTCACAGCACGGCCTTGCAAACCGTGCACGACTGAGATCCCCTGCACCTGTCCAATGGCCTGATTGATGGTGTCAGTCATCACCGGGTGTCGTTGTGAGTATTGGCGGAGCAGGCCGGTGATGCCCTGCAAATTATTCTTGATGCGGTGGTGCACTTCACGCACCAGCACAACGCGGTGGGCGGTCTCGTCGCGTAATCGCTTCTGTTCCTGCAACTGACTGTTCGTGGCATCTGTAAAACTGGCGACGTAATGCGTGACTGTGCCACTGGCATCATAGACCGCAGTGATCGTGACCCGATCAGGATAGATTTCTCCGCTCTTGCGCCTGTGCCACATTTCACCCTGCCAGGCTCCCGCAAACTTGACGTCTCGCCAGACGGAATCGTAGAAGTCCGCCGTATGCCGATCTGTTCGAAGTATGCGCGTTGTTTTGCCCTGTGCCTCCTCCTGTGAATAGCCCGTGATCTGGGCGAATGCGCGGTTCACCCGCAAAATTTTCCTATCTGCGTCCATGATCACGATGCCTTCCTGGCATTCAAATGCAATAGCGGCAATGCGCAACTCTTCTTCTGCTAGTTTGCGTTGGGTGATGTCGCTCAGGGTGATGCGTATTCCCGCTCCTCTGACCGGGTCGTCGGTGCAGACACAGTCGAGCAATGCTTGAAAGCCACTTCCATCTCCCCGCACTAAAGTCAACTCCAGGTTACCCTGCCCGCCCTGTTTCTTCAGGCTCATGAAATGCATAACCCACTGGTCCCGGTTCTCAGCCAACACGCAGGATGTGAACCGCCTGCGCAGCAGCAGCTCGCGCGAACGCCCCAGCAGCGTGCTGCCGGTCAGGTTGATTTCTGCAATCAAACCCTCCTCGGTCAGCGTGAGATAGCCCACGGGCGCGAACTCGTACAAATCCACATAGCGGTCACGCGACTCTTCCAGCTCGATTTGTGCGTGCCGCAAAGCCTCGTTCTGCATCACCAGCTCGATCTGGTGGACTTGCAGCTCATGCAACAGATGGTCGTCCGGTGTTGACGCGTTGTCAGACGGCGCATTTTTGGCCAGTTGGGCTTCAGCAGCCGCGCGAAGCGGGGGGGCTTGTGGTCTGTCGGCACGGCTGGCGTTCATGGCAGGTCCTATGTATCCACGGCCGACATGGTCAGCAGAATTAGCTCGGTATTGCCCAGGGCGGTCTTGATACGGCAGGCGTTAAGCAGCAGGCGGCGCGGCCCCAAGGCCGGGTCGTGCTCCATAACAAAGCCCTCTATAACCTGCTGATTGGGCAAAATGTTTTCGATCAATTCGCGCAAGGCCGGAATGTCCCACTGGCCATTGCCCAGATCGTAGACTTTCCGACCCACAGTTTGTTCGGGCTTAACCTGAAATTGCTGGTAGAACGCCCGGCTGGCCGACACCACCTGCAAGCCACGGTCCAGGACCAGCAGCGGCTCGTTGACCGCATTGACAATGCCTTCCGCCAATTCCTGTGCCAGTTGCGCAGCAGCCAGTTTGACGGCTGCCGTTTCACGGTTCGCGGTGATGTCGGTAAAGGTCAGGACCACGCCATCAATGACGTTGTCCAGCGTCCGATAGGGCTGCATGCGTGCCAGGAACCAGGTGCCGTTCAGGGCGCGCACTTCGCGCTCGCGCGGAATCAGGGTCTCCAGCATGGTGTGCAGGTCTGTCAGCAGTTCCTCCCCTTCCAGATTCGATGTGATGTCGCCCAAGGGGCGCCCCACATCGGTTGCGATCAGGCGGTAGGCCTTGACCGCCTCGCGCGTGTACCGCCGGATCACCAGTTTGTAGTCGAGGAACAGTGTGCCGCTGTTGACGTTGTCCAGCAGATTCTTCAGGTCATTCTCAATGCCGCTCAATTGCTCTATCTTGCTGTTGAGCTCGCTGTTCATCGTGATGGCCTCCTCATTGAGCGCCTGCAATTCTTCCTTGGAGGTCTCCAACTCTTCATTGGACGACTGCAACTCTTCGTTGGTAGACTGGAGTTCCTCGTTGGCGGATTTGAGCTCCTCGTTGGTTGCCTGTTGTTCTTCAATGGTTGCTTGGAGGTTTTCCCGTGCAAAGGCAAGTTCGTGCTCCAGGTGCTCGACGCGACCCTGCTCGGCCGTGCCAATGGGCATCTGAACACGCCTGCGCTTGGCAGCAGGCTTGGCCACTTCGCCCACGTCCTGAAAGCTGATCAGCAGCAGGCGCGCCGTTGCCTGCCCCTCCCGGATGACAGACGGCAACAAGCGCACGCTAAAGCTCACCGGGAGCACGCCTGTGTCCGCTTTCATGGGCACTTGCTGGTGCAGCAGGGGCGTTCCCTGCGCGGCCTCGTGCAGGGCGGAGCGCAAAGCCAGTTGCAGCCCGCCTTGCGCCATCTCGACCGCATTGGTTGTCATCAGCCCCGGTGGCTGGCGCAGATAGCGGCTGATGTCGCCATGCACGTAGATGATGTTGCCGCTCGCATCCGTCGTCACCGACGCAGGGGCAAAGGATTGCAGCAGAACGCGGTTGCTCAGATCGGCAACACTGCCCGCCTGGGCCTTGCTGACTGCCACCTTGGCAGGCGCGGTCTGGTCATGGGCTGTCACGGGCGAAATCCCGAAAAGGGTGGCGCGGGGTTTGACCACAGTGTGGCTGGCCCGGTAGAACTTCCATTTGCGGTCCAGGGCCTGAAACAGTTCGGGATGGGTGGGGACGCTCTCTGAGCTCGACAGAAACAGCACGCCGCCGTGCTTGAGCGCGTAGTGAAAGTTGGGTATCAACCGGTTCTGCTGCTCGGGCTCCAGATAAATCATCAGGTTGCGGCAGCTCAGCAGATCGAGTTTGGTAAATGGCGGATCCTTGATAACGCTTTGAACGGCGAACACCACCATCTCGCGAATCTCTTTCCTGATCTTGTAGCGGTTGTCGTCCTTGGCGAAAAAACGCCGCAGACGCTCGGGTGTCAGGTCCTGCGCAATGCTGTCGGGATAGCTTCCGCTGCGTGCGGTATTTATCGCATCGTCGTCCAGGTCGGTGGCGTAGAGCTGAACCTTGAAATCCCTGTGCGCCTCATCCATCAGCTCACGCAACACGATGGCGATGGAATAGGCCTCTTCGCCGCTGGCACAGCCTGCCACCCAGACCCGCAGCACGTAGTCATCGGGTTTGCCCGCCAGCAGCGCGGGAAGAATGTCGCGCTTCAGGACGACAAAGGCTTCCGGGTCGCGGAAAAAGCTGGTGACATTGATCAGCAATTCCTTGAACAAAAGGTGAATTTCATCGGGATTGGTCTTGAGGAAGCGCGCATACACTGCCACGTCCTCAATCTGGTGCAATGCCATCCTGCGTTCGATGCGGCGCGCGATGGTGCTTTTCTTGTAGAGCGAGAAATCGTGGCCGGTGCGGCTGCGGATCTGCAGCAGGACCTGGTTTAGTCCGTTCAACAGGTTGGCGGGCAAAACACCTGGCGCCCGTTGGCGGGAAGCGGTTGTCTGCGGCAGTCCCATCAGCGCCGCTGGCATCTGGTCCACGGGCAACACGCGGGTGGCGCATCCGGCGTGGATGGCGCTCCTGGGCATGCCATCGAACTTGGCCTCAGCGGGCTCCTGCACCAGGCACTGGCCACCCGCCGTGCGTATGGCGCGCAGACCCTGCGTGCCATCGGATGCGGTGCCGGACAGGATGATGCCGATGGCGTGTTCGGCCTGATCGTCTGCCAGGGAGCAAAAAAAACCATCAATGGGCAAATGCTGGCCACGCGCAGAGTCGGGCACCGAGAGTTGCAACGCGCCATGGAGCATCGCCATCCCGCGATTGGGCGGAATGATGTAAACATGGTTGGGCTCGACCTGCACCTGGTCAAGCGCCTCTACCACTGGCATCGCCGTGCAACGCTGCAGAATTTCCGTGAGCAGGCTGTGGTGGTCAGGGCTGAGGTGCGGCACCAGCACGAAGGCCATGCCGGTGTCCGAGGGGCAGGCCCGAAAGAAAGCCTCAAAGGCTTCCAGTCCGCCAGCGGATGCGCCAATGCCAACGATGGGAAAGCCCGCGACCTGTGCTTGAGGGGCTTCACTCATGGCAGCTGACTGACGGTGTTTTCAGTTGTCATGAAAGCAGTGTTGCCTGCAATGGAGGCGTTTGCTTGCGATGATACGCCAACAAGTCGACCAAACATCCTTTGCCCGCCAACCAGGATGGGAACCCGATGCACCCATCAATATGTGCCGGTTGCGCCACTACTCGCGCACTCGGTCTCCCTCATGCCGTTGCGCTTCACTTCGTTCATCGTGATAAACTTGCGACTGGACTTTCACCCGTGAGTGTGCGCCCATGCCAGGAGCACGACAGAATAGAGCACGAACCGGTGAGGGTTCAGGCGTTCGTTGGAATAGAGGACTTGAACTACTTACGCGCCGGCGGCGTATCCGTGCGGCTGCCGTGGACAAGCGCCGCCGCCATACCGATGGATTCCCTTAGCGTTGGGTGGAGGTGAATGGTCTTGCGAATGTCGACGGCGTCGGCACCCATTTCGATGGCCTGCAATCGAGCTAATCATGTCGCCCGCACGGGTGTCGACCATGCTGCCAAGAACCTTGCCGAGGCCGGGGGCTTCTGGAGAATCGTCAACAGCAGTTTTGTAACGCCTTCGTCGCGGCCACTGGCAATAGCGCGGCAGGTAGCATGCCGCCTGCGCGCAGATCTGCGCCGAACCTTCGAGCATCCAACGGACGTAACCCGCTAGAAACGCGCACTGCCGTTGCTCCCACCTGTCAGGTCGATTACAAAAGGGCTTCAAACTCGTCTAACGGCAGCGGCCGGCTGAACAAGAAACCCTGATACGCATCGCAGCCAATGACTTCCAGAAACGCGCGCTGAGCCTCGGTCTCCACGCCTTCGGCAATCACGTGCATGGCCAGCCCCCGGCCCATGGTAATGATGGCTTTGGCGATAGTCTCATCCTTACTCTTTCCGGGCAGATTCGACACAAATGACCGGTCAATCTTGAGCTGATCGATCGGCAACTGCGTCAGGTAGGACAAGGAAGAGTAGCCGGTACCGAAGTCATCCATTGAAAGGCTGACGCCCAGTTGCTTGATGGCACCCATCTTCTCAATGGCGTCCTCGACATCCTGCAACACCAGGCTTTCCGTCAATTCGAGTTTCAGGAGAGCCGGGTTTGCGCCCGTGGCGGCCAGAACATCCCGTACTTCCGTCACAAAATCCGGCTGGCGAAATTGCCGGGCACTGACGTTCACGGCAACTTGCAAAGTGCGCGTAGACTGAAGATTCTGCCAGGATGCGAGCAAAGTGCAAACGGTTTCCAGTACCCAGTGGCCAATTGGAAGAATGAGCCCTGTGTCTTCTGCCAGCGCGATGAAATCGTCCGGCGGCACCAGCCCGCGCTGAGGATGCTGCCATCGCAACAGCGCTTCGCACCCGATCAACCGACGCTCGCCGTCGACCTGCCGCTGGAAGTGAAGCAGTAATTGATTGAGCTTCAATGCCTGGCGGAGTTCCGTCTCCAGCGCACTGCGCAGGTCCAGCGCCGCCTGCATGGCTGGATCAAAGAAGCGTAGCGTATTGCGCCCCGCGTTCTTGGCCTGGTACAAGGCAAGATCGGCGTGTTTGAACAAGTTTTCTAGTGTTTCCTGCTGATCAAACAAGCCAATCCCTATGCTGATCTTGCAGTGGTATTCATAGCCATTGAGGATGCACGGCTGTTCTATCGCTTCGCGCACTTTTTCACCCAGCTGCTTGGCCAGCACTGCCCCCTCGCGGGGTTCCTGACCCAAGTCTTCCAATAGCACCACAAATTCGTCACCACCCTGGCGCGCAACGGTGTCACCCTGGCGCACGATAGAGCGCATGCGCTGCGCGACTTCGACCAACAAAAGGTCACCAATGTCATGACCGCGTGTATCGTTGAGCGCCTTGAAATTGTCCACATCGATGAACAGCACCGCGCCACAATGCCCGCTGCGCGCGGTGGCTGTAAGGGCCTGACCCACGCGGTCCTGTAGCAGGCGGCGGTTAGGTAATCGGGTCAGCGGGTCGTAGTAGGCCAAGCGATGGATCTCGGCCTCGGCTTCCTTGTTTTTCGTGATGTCGGTAAAACTGGCAACGTAATGGGTGATGCCCCGGTCGGGCGAGACAATGGCGGTGATGCTCAGCATCTCGGCGTAAATCTGCCCATTCTTGCGTTTGTTCCATATCTCACCCTGCCAAGAGCCGTTGCTGGTCAACGCACTCCACATGCGCTGGTAAAACAGCTGATCCTGGCGTCCTGACCGAAGCAGCTTGGAGGTCTGTCCAATAGCTTCTTCCGCACCGTAGCCGGTCAGGCCTGTGAAAGCCGGGTTGACCCGCAAGATGTTGCCCCGGGCATCCGTGATCATCATCCCTGCCTGCGATGCAAAGGCAACCGCGGCAATGCGCAATTCGTCTTCTGCCAGCTTGCGCTGGGTGATGTCGCTCAGCACAATGCGCATTTCCGAACCCTTGACCGGGTCCCGGGTATGGACACAGTCGAGCAGCGCATGGAGTACGCCTCCATCCCCCTGCACCAAAGTCAACTCCAAGCTGCCCCGCCCATCCTGCTTCATCAGGCCCATGAAGTGTCGAACCCACTTGTCCTGGTCATCGGCCAGAACGCAGGACGTGAAACGCCTGCGCAGCAGCAACTCGCGCGCGCGTCCCAGCAGTGTAGTGCCGGCCAAGTTGATTTCTGCAATCAGGCCCTCTTCGGTCAGAGTGAGATAACCCACCGGAGCGAACTCATACAAGTCCACGTAGCGGTCACGCGACTCTTCCAGCTCGATTTGTGCGTGGCGCAAATCCTCGTTCTGCATTTCCAATTCGATCTGGTGGACTTGCAGCTCGTGCAACAGATGGTCGTCCGCGGTCGACGCGATGCCAGACGACGGAGTTTTAAGGAGCTTTGCTTCTGCAGCAGCGCGAAGCGGACGGGCGTGTGGTCTGTCGGTACGGCTCGCGTTCATGGAAGGTCCTATGTATCGGTGATCGACACGGCAAGCAGAATTAGCTCGGTATTGCCCAGGGCGGTCTTCACACGGCGGGCGTTGAGTCGCATGGCTGACGGTATTCTTTCAGTTGTCATGAAAGTGGTGTCGTCTGTTATGGAAGCGTTGATTGGGATGATACGTCAACGGAATAGCTGATGATCCTTTACTCGCCAACCAGAGCGAGAACCCAAAGCCCAGATCAATATGTCCCATTCGCCATAAAACGACGATAGTTTGCTGTGAATAGTGTTGCATCGAAATGCAACTGACGTGCACATGGGCTTGCTTCACAAACCTTGTCCCGGGTCAAATACATTTCAAAAACAGGTAAGAATTCTGCTATAGACCACGCCAAAGCGGATTGCGTTCCATCCGGAGCCAATAGAAATTGTGCGCTAGAAGTTGAGCTTTTCCCCGTCATGGTGATGCCCAGGGCAACGCTGATATCGCGTTCACCATCCAATGCCGCCTGCAGTTGCAACCGGGTAGTCCTCAGCTCCTGCAGCTCATTGGCACGCGCCAGGGCCGACTCAACCGCTGGCACCAGTTGCACCGTGTCCAGCGGCTTGACCAGGTAGCCCAAGGCCCCGCAACGGTTGGCCTGCTCCACCGTGGAGGCGTCGCTGTAGGCGCTGAATATGATGAACGGAATGTGGTCCAGTGCGCGCAGACGTTCGGCCAGAAAAAGCCCCCCCCTGGCCAGGCATGTGAACGTCAAGAATCGCCAGGTCGGGGCGGATACCACCGGCCAGCCAGGCTTCGGCGTCTTCGGCAGTTTCAGCACTCGTCACCGCATAGCCAGCGTCGACCAGGCCCGTTGAAATCACGGAGAGCACCAGGCTGTCATCGTCTACCACCAGCAGGTGCCGGGCCTTGGGGTTGTTTGCCTTGTCTACGGTCATGCGGGTCCTAGTGGGTCCGGTGAAATAACGGGGGGCTCCAGCGCCAGCAGTGTAACGACCAGGTCTCCTTGTTGCTCTGTGCACAGCATGCAACCGCTGCGCGGCATCAATGACGCGATCAATTGCAGACCACTGTGCAATGCGCCGGGCTGCTGGCTGGTCGCTGACAGTTGCCCGTGGTTGGCGATGGAGATCTGCACCACATCGGCTTGCGCACCTTTGCGAACGGAAATATCCACCCGCCCATGGGCCTTGCCTCCGTGCTTAACTGCATTCAGTATCAACTCGTTGAGTATCAATGCGACGGGCACAGCTTCTGGTTCGGCGATGACGCAAGGCGTCCAGCAGGATGGAATGTCCACCACCACCGGCGTTTGCCAAAGGCTTTGAATCTCAAGGGCGATGGCACCCGTCAGCTCGCACAGGCGCACGGACGAAGTCTCAGCATGGCCTTGCAGACCGTGGACGACTGAAATGCCTTGCACCTGACCGATCACCTGATTGATAGTGTCAGTCAGCACTGGGTGTCGTTGTGAGTATTGGCGGAGCAGCCCGGTGATGCCCTGCAAATTATTCTTGATTCGGTGGTGCACTTCACGCACCAGTACAACACGGTGGGCGGTCTCGTCGCGTAAGCGCTTCTGTTCCTGGAGCTGACTATTTGTGGCATCCGTAAAACTGGCGACGTAATGCGTGACCATGCCACTGGATTCATAGACCGCCGTGATCGTGACCCGATCAGGAAAGATTTCTCCGCTCTTGCGCTTGTGCCACATTTCGCCCTGCCAGGCTCCCGCAGACTTTACATGCACCCAGACGGAATCGTAAAAGTCCGCTGCATGCCGATCTGATCGAAGTATGCTCGTTGTTTTGCCATGCGCCTCCTCCTGTGAATAGCCCGTGATCTGGGTGAATGCGCGATTCACCCGCAAAATCTGCCTATCAGCATCCATGACCACGATGCCTTCCTGGCATTCAAATGCGATTGCGGCAATACGCAACTCATTTTCCATGTGAATGCGCTCTGTGATATCGGTGGAGATACCCCACAGTGCATAGGCAACGCCTGTGTCATCCCGAAGCGGGACCTTGACGCTGATGAATGTCTGGACACGACCAGTAAGGCGCCTGACAATAGTCTCGTCTACTCTTACGGTCTTTCCGAGAGTAAAAACGATTTGATCGTTTCGGCGCAGTTGTGCCACCGTGTCATCGTTCAGAAACTGGGTATCGTCTTGCCCCACAAACGCATCCTTGGGCACGCAAAAAGACTCACGCAAAGCCTTGTTTACGAACAGATAGCGCCCCTCTGTGTCCTTGATGTAGATATACGCATCAACGTTTTCCACGACTTCAGAAAGTCGACTTTCGCTTTGCAACAATGCCTTTTCTCGCCCTTCCAAAGTTTTCAGCACACGATTGAAACCCGCTATCAGTTGCCCAACTTCGTCTTGTCGCATGATGGGCAACGGGCACATGAGCAAAGGGTCATCTGACATGGCAGTCAGCACCCTAGAAGCCGCCAGCATAGGTGCAAGTTGATATCGCACTACCCACCAGGTTAAGGCGCCTGCCAACAGAGTCAATAAAGAGGTCACTATCAGCATTCGCTGCCGTATGCCAAAAATCGGAGCAAAAGCTTCCGCCGTTGGCAGCGCCACTGCAATGTACCAACCTGCCACAGGAATCCCTTTGGCAGAAGCCAGAACCTCCTGCCCTATCGGGTTCACGCCAATACCAGTGCCCTCGAAACCTTGAATAAAACGATCCAGCAGGGAGTTGGCGCCAGGAGGAGGGAGTAACTCCATCACACGTCTTTCGTCCGATGCATTGATTACCAGCCGCTCTTTAGGACTCACCAACATATAGCCGCCGCCCACTCCAAATTTGGATCGAAAGACAGTATTCATGAAATTGGATGTGCCCAGATTGGTCACTCCTGACAGAGCCCCGATTACTCTTCCCTGTGCATCGCGAATGGGGACCGTCATGCCGAAGACGGGGGTTCTCAATTTCTTGCCAATGACGGGGCTACCGATCGTGGACTTCCCATCTACAAGCGCTGCAGCGATAGTGTCGATGTCCATGTAATTGAGGCCGACTCGTCCAGCTGCGCGTGGGACTTCGGCAATCGCCGTGCCGTCAAGCCGGTAAGCGATAACACCTGCATTGAACAGCCTGAGTAGCAGTTCTCGCTGATCAAGAAGACCTTGCGCAGCATTCGCATTGCTCAAAATAGCGGGGTCAATAGCACGCGCTACGGTTGCCAGCGCCTTCAATCGGTCGTCAAGTTCGTCACTTATTTCAGCGGCTGCAAAAGAAACCGTTGCAAACTGCAACTCGCCCAACAAACGCTCCATATCCTGTCGCAGGATATTCGTGGCGTACAACGACAAAGACCAGAGGATCGCCAGGAAGATGACCAGTACGGCCACCGACACGCGAGTTTGGATGGAGTGCAGCGGTGAAACCGCAGAGTTTTGTTTCATGGGCTACTGCATCTGAATCGACTTCAGACTGTACTTGAAATAGCCACAGTCGTTTCATGGACTATCCTTTATGAGAAGTTCGACACAAATGCGCGTGAGTGGACGGATTCCTTTGCGTGCAGCGGGCACCTTATTCCAAACAGGTGCTGGCCGAAGTCGGCACAAGTTTGCCACGGGCGTGCCAAGTGTCAGGTCACTACTGACGCAAAACCCAATTTGCTCGCCATTCAAGCCAGACGATCAAAGCCAGTGATGGACCCGTTGGGAGCAGTCAGCAAATGCTTCGCAACCCGCTCTGAAGGAGTGCGAGGAAGCTCCTGTCGTTGTTCCCAATAGCGCGGGACTTTGAATTTGGCGAGTCGCGCTTCTACAAAGCCCGCAAGTTGAACAAAGTCCAACGTTTGATCTCGGTGTTCCGCGCGCGGAACAACAAAGGCCTTCACTTCTTCACCACGTAGCGCATCTGGAATGGCGATGACTGCGGCCATCAATACAGCTGGGTGCAGTTCAATCACTGCTTCGACCTCGGAGGCTGCAATATTCTCGCCACTGCGTCGGATCATGTCCTTTTTCCGACCCACGAGGGTTACTTGGCCTTGTTCGTTCATGACCGCCAGGTCGCCCGTGTGGTACCAGCCATTTGCAAACGCAGCCTGTGTAGCCGCATCGTTCCTGAAGTAGCCGTCCATCATCGCTGTTCCGCGAATGAGCAGGTCCCCCGGCAAATTCCGATCAACGGGACGACATTCATCATCCCCAATGCGTACTTCCCGATGAGGCAGAGCATTGCCGATGCTTCCACTACCGCGAAGCGACGCAGCCATTTCTTCTGAAACCATGAGATCTGCGCCTGTTTCGGTTGTCCCATACACTTCTCGCCAAAGAACACCAAACCGTCTTTCGAGAGACTGATGCTGATCCTTGGGAATCCCCGAACACATCACTACGCGCAAGTGGTGATTATGTTCAGTCCCCGTTTGCTGCTGCGCCAGCAACATCATTGGCATTGCGCCCAGACAGTAGAAAAATGTTGTTTGGTGCGCAATCACCTTTGACCAGAATGTCGACGGCCTAAATCGTTCCAGGACAACCAGTTTTGCCCCGGACGCTAGGGCTGCTGCCAAATTCCACTGCGGATCGATGTAGCTAAAGGGCTGCGCTGTCAACATGACATCACTGGGGCTCAGCCCCACTAGATCTTTGGCGATCAGTTGTCCAAGCTGCGTCCAATACCGATGTGAAAGCATGCAGCCTTTGGGCATACCTGTGGTACCGGAGGTGAACTGCACATTGGCCAGCATGTCCGCATTCACCGCGCAACCGACAGGATCCTTGGGAAAGTCTCTGGCAAAGTGCGGCCAACGATGCTCCGTAGGCCCCAGATCACATGGCACATTGCCATCGGACTCCGCCACAATGACATGAGTGATGCTAGGCACCTCTCCGCGAATCCGGCGAACGAGATCCAATCGCTCAAGGTCGACCACCACAATAGTGACTTCGGCGTGCGTTAACAGGTGAAGTGCGTCTGCATCCTTGTACCCTGGGTTTACGGGAACCATGGCTGCGCCGGTCTTTCCGATGGCAATCCAGGCGATCGGAAAAATGGGCCGATTGCCAGCGATCACCGCAATGCGATCACCGGGGCGCACACCCAAACTCAGAAGCGCTTGCGCAAGCTGATTTGTCTGATTCTCCAAGTCGTCGAACGTGAGTTTGGCGCCATTTTCATCGAACACCAGCGCAGTATGGTTGGCCCAAAGAGATGCGGCTCTGGAACACAAGCCTCCTAGGGTCATCTCAGGATCGATTGCCGTCATGTTTTAACCACCAGAAAGGACCGCATTCCTCCTGCGGTTTCGCAATCAGCATCACCCCCGACAATTCGCCAACCGATCAGAAGTCTCATAGTATTTGTCGTCAAGTGTCTCCCCCACTATTAGCGAACCACTCCAAGTGTGGACCGTTGCTTGTCCCTGAATGTGTAAAGTGTGAACGATGCGTTCTTCCGGTTTCCATTGTCATCAAATTCGACAAGCCCAGTGACGCCTTGAAAGTGGGTTCTTCCGACTTCCGGAAGGTACTTCGCAGGGGCGCTTGAACCCGCCCGAATCATCGAATCTACAAGCACATGGACGGCATCGTAGACGTACGGTGAATAGGCTACTACGTCCGCATTGAATCGTTGCTTGAGCTTCCCAGCGAAGACCTCCAGGTTCTTGGTCTCTTCGGGAGAGACGCCACCAGCCATGCCACAAATGACCTGGTCATTCAGCATTGCGTCACCTGCAAGCTTTGGCAGTTCGTTTGAGCAGATACCGTCGCCGCCAGCAAGCTTGGTGCTCATGCCGAGCCCCCTCATTTGACGCAGCATTGGTCCTGCCTGTGCGTCCATACCGCCAAAGAAGATCAAGTCTGGGTTCTTCCCACGCACGGAAGTGAGTATGGCGGTGAAATCGATGGCCTTGTCGTTTGTGAATTCGTGAATCACGATATTGCCACCTGCTGCCTTGACGGACTTGGCAAACTCTTCTGCCATCCCACTGCCATATGCCGTTCGGTCATCAATGACGGCGATCGATTTCGCTTTCAGAGTGGAGACGGCATAGCGTCCCAAGGCACTGCCGTACTGAGAGTCGTCAGCGACCATGCGGAAGGCGGTCTTGTGCCCCTGGCGAGTGAAAGTTGGGTTGGTGGCCGAGGGCGTAATTTGGGGGATACCCGCATTCGAATACAGTCTGGAAGCGGGTATGGAGGTGCTCGAAGTTAGATGTCCAACGACCCCGTTGACGTGCATGTCAACCAGCTTTTGCGCAACGGCCGTACCTTGCTTGGGGTCGGCAGCATCATCCTCCGACACGAGTTCCAGCTTTACGAGTTTCCCTGCAATCTTGACTCCCTTGGCGTTGAGTTCATCAATCGCAATTCGGGCTCCATTTTCATGGTCCTTGCCGTAGTGTGCGATCGGACCGCTGGTCGGTGCGACATGGGCGATACGGACGATTTCCTGAGCCCACGCGTCAGTGGTGAATTGGCTCATGGTGGCGATGATAAGTGCGGTCTTGATGTGCATGGTAGTCTCCATTTTTCAGTGGTTGGATGCGGTGTGGTTGCAACGTATGTCAAAGTTGCGGACCCAACGGCGTGCAGAACAGTTTAGAAAATAGCCCAGGCCGCGCTAAGGCCGAATTCGGAATCCAGTAGGACAATTTAGGAAAGGCGGCATCCGCAATAGTCCTGTCCGTCAATGATCCTGTATCAATATCACGCAGTGGGCATAGTCCCGGGATCAACCTCAACGGTGACGCCACGCAGGCGATAGGCCTGTGGCGTAAGTCCGGTCCATTGAACAAAGGCTCGACGAAAACTTCGGGCGCTTGAGAATTGCAACTGCTCAGCGACTACCTCTACCTTGGACGGCGTCTCTCGCAGCAACGTTCTCGCACGTTCTTCCCGGACTTCGTCAAGCAGACCCTGGTAAGTTTGACCCGCACGCCGCAATCGATTGCGCAGCGTTCTGCTGGTAACGAACAGATGTCGTGCGACTTCCTCTTCGTTCGGTAATCGCCCTGATTCAACCAAAAGTAGGTATCGAACCTTCATGACGACATCATCCGAGATCGGGTGCGCGGCCAAAAAGGAATCGCACAATCGACTGGCATAGGCGATTCCCATGCCATTGGCTTGGGCGATGGTGCAGTCTAGAAAAGTAGCTTTGAACTCAAGTTCATGCGCATTGGCATTGAAACTCATGGAACACCCAAATGCCTTGCGGTAAAGATCGATCGAAGATGGCTCGGGATATACGAACTGAATGCGACTTATTGGCAACGGTCGCTCTATCAACCGCTCCACGATTGTCAAAAATGCAGCGAACTCCTGTTCAAGGACAAACTGCTCAATGTCTCCCAGTTTGTTGGGCGTATCTACGATCCAATGTGCATAGTCGCCTGCTTCGCACAGTCTGTACCGCACCAAGGTAGAGGCCACTCGGTAGTATTTGGCCGCAAGGTTCAATGCATCTCGCAGCGTCGTGCAACAACTTATTGCAAAGCCGAGCAGGCCCAGTCCGATGGGTGTTTGACGCATACCGACAGTCAGACCCAGCGCGTCGCGTCCGCTCAACTGACTCCCTCGCCGAATGAGTCGAGTCATTTGATCGTACGCTACGACAGTGCCTCCGTCAGTCAAACACTTGGGGGTCAAGCGGGTACCCGCCAACCACAGTGACAAATCCACGCTTTGCTCTGCAAGTTCGATCGCCAAGGCAGCCAGGACCTGCGCTGGGACGGGCCAGCCACAGTCGCTTGAATTAGGTCTTTTGCCTGAAGTGATCGGCGCAGCCACGTTTCGAATCCTTCATTCCAGTGTGTTTCATGTTGATCAGGCCCCGTGAGGTACCAAGTCCCATGTCGTCTCGGCGGCCCAGTACTTAGCATTGAATCTGTTCTAGATTGCACGCACACATCGTCATCTGCGCGTTTGACTACAAGACCAATGTTCCTTGATTCGACTTTGAAGCTCTCCCGGCAATGATGTACTTGGTATATAGAAAAGCAGGAATGGTCTCAACCCCTCGCGCCCGTTCACACTTTTGCCTTGAGAAAGGACTGGATTCTCTCCAGTGTCCGAGGGTCGGCAGCGCCGCGAATACACGCCTCTGTTTCAGCGCCCAAAGCATCCAGGATGGATCGCCGATCAGATTCCAGAATCACCTTTTTGAACTGTGTGACGGCGCCCTCTGGAAGCTCCGCAAGCTTCCTCGCGACGGCCATTCCCTCTGCATACAAAACGTCATCGGGCACCACTCTCCAGGCAATTCCAAGATCTTTGAGTTGTTGTGCAGATAGCTTGGGAGACAACAAGGACATGTCAACTGTGGACATGCGCCCCACCATTCGAGGCAGCAAGAAACTGGCCGCTCCGGACACAAACATCCCAAAGCCCACTTCGGGTAGATAGGCGCGTGCGGTTTCTGACCAAATCGTCAGATCACAATTGAGCGTCCAAGAGAACCCCCCTCCGATTGCCCAGCCTTGAACAAGCCCGACTACAGGCTTGCATCCCATCATCAACTGCACCGTTACGTGCTGCAACAAATCGACGAAAGTCTTCAAATCCTCTGGTGAAAGAGTTCCCCCCTTGAGCTGCTCTACCAAGTCATCGCCGGCGCAAAATGCCCGACCTTCGCCACGCAGCACGATCACTTTGACCGTCGGGTCGTTCAATGCATCAAGCAGTGCCGCATTGAGGTCCTGTAGGAGGTTCAGGTCAATGGCGTTGAGTCTATGTGCCCTGTTCAGCGAAATGACACGTATGCTGCCGTCCTGTTGGCTGAGTACGCATGCCGTCGTGTTCTGACAGTCGGGTTGGTTGGTGCTGATTTCGGTCCTGGTGGTCATGGAGTTTTCCTTTTGCCGCGTGCCTTGCCCTGGAGTTTCGATAGAACCAGTTGCTGCAAGGCAGTCGTGATGACCAGTGCACCTTCGGGCGGGTTCTCCATGTACAGCGCCCGGTACCAGATGGCTGACAACAGCTCTGCGACTTGCTCCGGTGTGATGAGCAGCATCTGCAATTCACGGTTGCGATGAACGTAGAGTTCGTTCAGCAGTCCATCAATCATGGAGCCCAATGCGTAGGCGATCGTCAGACTAAAGCTCTCACTCAATCCCGCATTTGGAAACTGGCGCACGATGCTCTTTGCAATGCGGCGCGTCCATTCTTCATTGACGCTGAGCCATAGCGCTTCAAATTCAGGCACCTCGTCAGCGACCTGGACGAGGCATCGCATCAATCCGGGATGTTGTTGGTAAGCCTGTGCCCACAACAATGTGGGCCGGTAGACGGCCTGGAATCTGTCTTGTGCGTCGGGAAGTGCTTCAACCTCTGCCTTAATGGACTCGATGAAATCTAATAGCACCTCACAGGTTGCGGTGCGCAAGTCTGGAAAGTACCTATAGAAGAGCCCTACGGCGACATTCGCCTGCGAAGTGACATCGGTGACCTTCATTGCACGGTAACCGGTGCGCTCGAGAACATTGCTCACTGCGACTTTCAGCAGGTCTCTGCGTTTCTGCGCACGCGCACTGGTTCGTTCATACGACACGTTGCCATCCTCACTCTCAAGCGGTGCAGCAGTGGATTCCATATCCGAAATCACGGGGCTAGGTTGTTTTTTCATGTTCGTTGTTCAATGGGGCGTTGATTGCTGAAACCTGCATCCCCCGGTTTGCCTGCATAAGCTGCTTCAGTTGGTCATGGGGGATACCATGGATTCGCAGCCCATGCATTCCTTGTGTCGTATCGGCCGCTACCAATGCGTTGACGATTGCTTCCTCGGTGGCCCATGCAGTTGCATGAAACAAGTCGTCAAGCTGGTCGTTGGGCAGCGAAAGTTTGGGTTGCAGCTCAGACTCCCCGAGCTTCAAGGCATTCGCGGTCGAAAAGGCGAGAAATATGTCTCCCGATAGGGAGCCTCCAAAACCTCCTACCCGAGCCAGGCCAACCGTGGCTCTTTTGGCAACACGTTCCAGTTGTGAAGGCTGCAGGGGTGCATCAGTGGCAACGACAACAATAATGGAGCCATCGACCACTTGCCCCGTTTTTTCTGGAAGTTCCGGTGCGAATCCCTGGATCAGGCGCCCAACGGGCACTCCAGCAACCATCAGGTCATCGCGCTGTCCGTAGTTCGCCTGAACCAGGACCCCAACAGTGTATTTTTCGTTCAGGTGTGTGAAAATTCTGGATGCGGTTCCTGTTCCACCCTTGAAGCCGTGGCACACCATGCCAGTGCCGCCGCCGACATTTCCTTCAGGTACAGGTCCAGACCTCGCTGAGTCAAGTGCCGCCTCCACATGCTCGGGTTTCAGATGGAATCCCCAGGAGTCATTCAGATTGCCGTCCCAGGTTTCTGCGACCACTGGAAGGATTCTCGAAAAACGTACATCTTCATCGCAAATGTTCTTGCCGACCCATCTTAAATAGGTGTCACTCACCAGCCCAACTGAAAGAGTCCCAGTCAATAGAACTGGGCCGAAGAATCCACCGAACTCGCGGATGTGATGTGCTCCTGTGAGCTCACCAGTGCCGTTGAACGCAAACACTGCCGCAGCTACGCCAGTCTCGGAGTGACGACCGCGGGGGAATATTGCGGTTACCCCGGTGCGCGCGTCAACGTTGTTGTTTAGCGTGCTAAGACCCACTTCGATACCCGCAACATCGGTGATTGCGTTGAGCGCACCTGGCTGGCCGTCAAAGGTGACATTCAAGTCACGTGCACGATGGTTTTTGGCTTGCTTCATAGATTGGGAGTTGTTGTCGTTGCGGGTTCCAAATACTTGTATCGTGACAACAGAAAGGCTGCAATTAGACCAAGGCATCCGCCCATTGCCAGCACGGCCGGATATCCCAAAAGCTCGGCCAGCGCCGGTGCAGCCATCAGCGAGACAGTCCCCCCAACCTGAGCCAATGACACTTGAATGGTGAAATTGCTTCCAAAATCCGGACTTGCTGCTGACTTGTCGGTCACGATAATTTTTTGGGCGATGTTGGTGAGCGACGCAATGACGACCGATGTAATGACGATAGCCATTGTTGCCCACATCGGATATCCGTCATGGGCAACCGGAATTTTGACGAAACTAAGGATCGCCCCGAGCGAAAGCATGGTGACAACCGCCGTGCGCCTTGAAGTGCGTGCGAATACATAGCCTGCGGCCAAGGAGAGCACAGCTGCAACCAGTGGGCCTGCGATATTGGTAACCCCGCCAACCCTGGCCAACGACCAGCCGTTATCAATCAGCATGACGGCTATGAGGCTGGGTCCTGTAATGCCAGCCATGGCCATGATCAGAATAAGTCCCGCCCACTGCAGGCGGCCTGGGCCACGGAAGAAATCCCTCAGCGATGACAACAGTGGAGGTGCCTTTCGACCATCATTTGGGGTGTCCTGGTGCTCTGGCTCCTTGAAATAGAGCATCACGGGGACTGGAATCAGAGTGCCTATGCAAATGGCCCACACCGCACCTTGCCATCCAATGGAGTCATACATGAGCAGAAGCACGCCTCCGCCCAGCACCATGCCCAGCATGAACCCGGTGGACATCCAGCCGTTTGCGGTTGCTCGTTCCTCCGCAGAAAGCAGCTTTACGGAAAGGCCGTCAATTGCAACGTCCCTGAAGGTCGCTGCAATACTTGCCACGACTAAAAGGCCAAAGACCCAGTAGAAGTCCTGGGCCGGATGAAGCCACAGCAGCCCCAGCAAGGTGATGGCGCACAGCGTTTGCATCAACAGGAACCAGCGCTTGTAACCATGAACTCCAAAGATCGCAATCCGGTCTACCAATGGAGCCCAGAGGAACTTGAACATAAACAGAAACCCAACGCCCAGCATCATGCTGATCTGCGTCAGGCTGACTCCTGACTTGCGAAGTACAGCGGTCAGTGCGACATCCAGAAACCCATATACCACCCACCGCGACGCGATGAGCAGTGCGAGAAGGAAGTACTTTGACTTGAACATGGTGGCCTTCGAGATGTGGCCATTGGTGGCCGGAGAAATTTCTTGTGTGTCCATAAATTTGAGTATATAGTGAATGTGAATTCAACGTCAACTAATAAAATGGATGCGTGGAGTTTGGGCGAAAGCAGCATGGAAAAGACCGTTACTAACCACGCGTTGCCACTGAGCGGCGCCAAAAGCTGAAAGGAAAGTCTTGTGAAAAGACCAAAGCAAACCGAAATCGCGCGGGAAATCAGACTCGCATTCATGACTCTGGTCGCTGGCGGGGTAGGCATTGCACTGCCTCAATTGGCGAACGCACAGCAGGCCGCAACCGGCCAGGCTGCCTCGACCAGTCTTGGGACGATCGTTGTGACGGCACAGAAGCGGCCGGAACCGATGCAGGAAGTTCCCGTTGCGATGTCCGTGATTTCCTCGCAGGAAATTGAAAACCGGGGAATTGCAGGATTTACCGAGCTCTTGGGTCAGATGCCGAACACGGTGATTGAGCAAAGCGTGTCATCGCAGCCCTCCATCTCCATCCGCGGCATTTCCAGCAGCGTCAACAACATTGGCATGGAGTCCGGCGTGGGGGTGGCGATTGATGATGTCTTTATCGGACGTCCTTCGGCATTCAGTACACAGTTAATCGATATCGAGCGAGTGGAGGTACTGCGGGGCCCACAAGGTACGTTGTTTGGAAAAAACACCATTGGGGGCCTGGTCAACATCGTGACTTCCAAGCCGACCCAGGAATTCGCGGGGGCGATTGACTACACCACCGGAAACTACAACCTTCGGCAAGTTCGTGGCTATGTGACCGGGGGTGTCGGTGGTGGTGTGGCAGCCAAGATCTCCTTTACCAGCAAGGACAAGGATGGTTGGGTTGAAAACAGAAATCCGGCTGCATCGAATCTCATGACCGAAAACTTCAAGGGGGTACGTGCGCAACTCTCGGGTGGAACTGCTGGAACCGTTGCCTGGCTGCTAAGTGCAGACTACAGCAAGGACAACGCGGTTGAGAACTACTACGACATTCGCTCCGGCGCACTGTCCGCACTGGATTCAAATGGAGAAGACCGATCCATTGCGACCAACGGCAACGACTATCTCCGCAGAACAATGCAAGGCATGTCCCTGAAGGCGGACTGGAAATGGAGCGGGCTGGACGTCACTTCCATCACTGCGCAGCGTGGTGTCGAGTGGGAAGGCAACAATGATCAGGATTACACCAGCTTGCCAATCCTTCAAGTCGGCAGAAAAGAAAAGCAAACACAAGTGAGTCAGGAATTTCGAGTCGCCAGTTCAGCAGAACGTTACAACTGGTTGAGCGGTCTTTACCTATTCACCCAAAAACAAAATGGTGTCGACAATCTGACATTGGACGAGGCATTCCCAGATGCAATTGGCATCGGATCCATACCTGGTTACAAAGAATCAGCGGATACATATGCCGACTTGAAGACGCAAAGTGCAGCAGCCTTCTTTTCCGGGAAATACAAAATTACCAACACGGTGGATTTCAATGGGGGCATCCGATACACCAAAGAAGACAAAGACATCGTCTATGAGCAGCGGCTCACCAACCCGTATGGGCTGATCGATGGTATTGGACTTGCAACAACCGTAGCTCCCATGGCAGCAGCCCGAAGTGACTCACAGTGGTCAGGCGATTTGGGACTGGGTTTCAAGCTGAGCAAGGATGTGAACAGTTACGCCAAGGTCTCCAAGGGATTCAAAGCCGGTGGATTTACAACCACAAGCGCATCCAGTTCCAATCCAGGCGATTTGAGCTTTGAACCGGAATCAGTGACGAGCTACGAACTGGGCATCAAATCCATCTTGGCCGACGGGAAGGTTCGATTGAATGCAGCCGCGTTCTCGATGGACTACAACAACAAGCAAGAACAGTTCTTTAACGGGGTCCATCAGATTGTCTCGAACGCTGCTAAGGCCAAGATCGAAGGCTTTGAGGTTGACTTCACCGCGCGTCCGACACGAAGCTGGTTACTTGGTGCCACTTTCGGATACCAGGAAGCAAAATACGTAAGCTACCCCGGAAACGATGGAAACCGCCTTACCGATGCGCCGCGCATCACGGGTTCGCTCAGTGCGCAATATGACCACCGCATGGGCAACGAATGGAGCTGGTTTGCACGGGCAGACGCCCGGTACCGGGATATGAGTTACCAGCAACCGGACAACGACCCCAACTTTACGCAACCTGCCAGTACTCTGGTGGACATTTCGTTTGGACTCCGCGAGCCGAGCAGCAGGTACTCCGTCATCTTGTGGATAAAGAATGCAAGCAATCAGACATATCGGGTATCGACGTATGCGCTTACGGCGTTGGCAACGACCTACCAATCGGTCAACCCGCCGCGAATGATAGGACTTGAACTTCGCGCAAATCTCTGACAGACCAGAGCAAGGACCATGCAAGTCCAACAATGACAAGTTGGGCTTGCATGGCGATGGCTGGCCACGGGAGAGAACCGTATTGACCGTAAGACGCCAAAACCCCTGTGACACATGGCACAGCCCAAACTTCCAGTATGAGCAAGACAGGACTACTTTGCATGTTCAAAACTCTTAAAGAAACGATGCGCTTGAGTGCAGTTCTTCTATCTATGGCTGTGCCCTGGGGGGCTTTCGCAATGGAAGGAGATGCCCAGTGGCTCGATAGCGCCATCGGGACCAGGGTGGGCAACGGCGGACCTCTTGGCGCGTCCGCGGCAATCGTGCGATCTGACGGAACCGTGACACTGAAGGCCTGGGGAAGAGCGGGGGAGGGCAACTCCAAGATGGTAGACCCGGAGAACACGGTCTTTCGAATTGGGTCCATCACCAAGACATTCACAGCCATCGCAGTTCTCCAGCTCGTGGACGAGAAAAAGATCCGACTGGATGACGACGTCAATGCACACCTTAAAGGGGTCAAGGTACCAGCATCCGTGACTCCCACCAGAATTCGGGACTTGCTCGGTCATCGGGGTGGGTTTGACGGAGATATCACCACCGTTGGAAAGAATGACGCGGCACTGGCCCGCAATGCAAGCGACGCCAGGCTTCAACGCGACATTCACCAAATACGGACACCTGGCAAAGTCTCTGTCTACGACAACATGGCGTATGGGCTGCTTGGCCAGTTGGTTGAGTCCGTGGATGGAAGGGCGTATGCCCAGTCCATAGAGCAGCGCATTTTGAAGCCACTCGGCATGCAGCATACGCAAGTGGGTTTGCCAGAAGCAGCAGACAACACGGCACAAGCCTTTGAGGTGGGGCCTGACGGAAAACCGCAACTACAACCTCAAATCTACCTGCGCCATGGATGGCAGGGGGCCGGAGACATGAGTTCCACAGCTGCAGACATGGGGCGCTTCCTGCTGGCCATGCTGAATGAAGGCCGGCACCAAGACGGTCGCCTCCTGTCAGAGGAAACTTTTCGCCAATTCTCGGACACCAGTAACTTTACTTTGGCTGCCGGACTACCCGGTGTGGGCTTGGGTGTGTACGCGTTGGGTAGTCAGACCGACAAGAGCTTCGGTCATGGTGGAACAATCCGCGGATTCAATGCGGTTTACATGGTGATGCCAAAACAGAAGATGGCCATGTTTGCGGTGATGAATCTGAATCGCCCCATACCTGAGATGACATTTCCAGGATTGGTGGGCTATATGTCCAATCCACCAGGCCGCGGGCCAATCAACCCCACGGACTTCATGCTCTTTGAACTGCCCTACCTTGCCGAACAGCAATGGCAGTCAACAAAGCAGTCCCATGTAAATGAAGTGGCCAGTAACGGTGCGCAGGCTTCGACGCCTGCGCCGAATCCTCAGAAATGGGTTGGGCATTACGCCTATATGCGTGCAGAAGACAATGAAGCATTGCTTCCCAGGTTGGCTGCTGCACTTCTGATGGGGCCTAGTGAAGTGAGCATCAATTCAAATGGACTCATGGTTGTGGATGGAGAGGGTCCCTATAAGGAAGTGCAGCCAAACCTTTATTCACTTGAAGGCGCAGCGGGACCGTTGACTCGAACCATGGGCTTTTCCGAGGTAGACGGCATGGCAGTAATGGGACCGCACACTCTACTGTCCAATCGCCGCCTAGCATGGTTTGAAGTGCCGCTACTGACCGTCGGAGGTCTTCTGTTGGCACCAATTGGACTCCTATTGCTGGCACTGGGAAAACGTCGGATCACGGCGTCAGCGTGGGACTCGATGGACTGGATGGCCATTGGCGGTGCTGTTGCCTTCATTGCACTCATTCTGATCGAAATGGCTGGCGCACCAGTGATGCAAAGGGAACTTGACCTCAGTTGGGTCGTTTCGCTTTGGCGGATGGCACTGCATGTCACAATAATTTCGCTTGTATGGGTATGCATAAGAGCTTGGCGTACACATGAATTGACGCTTCGTTTCAGTCTCTATGCCTTCTTTGTGACAGCATTCACCGCGTGGAACGTACTAGCAAGTGGGTATTGGCATGTCCTTGGAAAATTCTGAGCTGCAGAGTGTCGACGCGCTGATTGATCGCATCCAGGCGTCACCAGCGGCCGTTGTTGCTATTGGATTGCCAACCAGTAAAAACTCCAGTCACATGCGAGCTGGGCCTGATGCGCCATTCAGGATCGCAAGCGAACTTCTGCGTGATGAAGGCAACCAATTTTCCGAAAACGAAACAGATATTTCTGAGCCTACGGTGTTTGAATTTCTCGGGAGCTTGCAGCTTGAAACAGAGGATGAATTTGACCGTATCCGGAAGATTTCGACGGTGGCGTTCCGATCTGGAAAGCGGCCCTTGTTCATTGGCGGCGATCACTCGGTGACTTATCCCATAGTGGCGGGACTGTTTGAAGTGCATGGTCCCGTATCCATACTGCATTTCGATGCCCACCCTGACCTCTACGATCTATTTCAGAATAACCTGCTGTCACACGCCTCACCTTTCGCAAGGATTTTGGAAAATGGCCTCGCAAGTTCGTTGTGGCAATTTGGTGTGCGAACACTGACCCCTCATCAACGTGACCAGGTAGATCGATGGGGTGTCAGTTGCAACGAAATGCGGAACCACAAGAATTGGGAAAATCCTTCGTTCGACGGTCCGGTATACGTCACCATGGATCTGGATGCCCTGGACCCAGCCTTTGCGCCAGGAGTCGCACACCAAGAGCCCGGTGGCATGTCTGTACGCCATGTCCTGGACATTCTGAACGCGTGCCAAGGGACAGTTGTCGGCGCCGATGTTGTTGAATATCACCCAAATCGAGACGTCAACGGATTGACCGCCGTCGCCGCAGCCAAACTGGTACGGGAACTCGCCGGGCGGATGGCCGCTGACCGCGGAAGCGACGCATGAGAGTCGACTTTGTTGTGATTGGCGGTGGCATCGCTGGAGCTTCAGCCGCCTATTGGTTGGCGCCTTTGGGTAGAACCGTACTTCTCGAGCGAGAGTCCCAACCGGGATATCACGCGACGGGCAGGTCGGCTGCCGTATTTTCCGAAAACTATGGGCCGCCTACTGTCAGAGCGCTCACGCGGGCGAGTCGAGAGTTCTTCAATCACCCACCCGCCGGATTCGCGGACTTTCCTCTGATCTCCCGCCGGGGTTTGCTTATGGTTGCAGAGCCACATCAAGGGGCACTTCTTGACGCGCAGTGGCAAGCCCTAAAAGAGCAGGCACCACAACGCATACGAATGGACAAGCGTGAAGCATTGTCATGTGTGCCGGTGCTCAAGAGCGACAAAATTCTCAGTGCGATTTACGACCCGGATGTCTGTGATCTCGATGTTCACGGTCTGCACCAGGGATTTCTGCGCGGCATTCGCGCCAAGTCTGGAGCCGTCAACACAAATTCGGAGGTGATGGCAATTCAGAGAAGTGGGTCACTATGGAAAGTAGCGCTTGGTAGTTCCTGCTTTGAAGCCCCCGTGATCATCAACGCGGCAGGTGCATGGTGTGACGAGGTAGCAAGACTCGCGGGCGTGCAACCTATCGGAATCACGCCCAAGAGACGTTCAGCGTTTACTTTTAATGCGCCGGCAGAAGTCGATTGTCGGGAATGGCCTATGGCTTTGGGTGTTGACGAGTCCTGGTACTTCAAGCCCGATGCAGGCGCATTGCTGGGCTCGCCAGCCAACGCAGATCCGGTGCAGCCCCAGGATGTACAGCCGGAGGAAATTGATATCGCAACGGGTATGTACGAGATCGAAGAAATGACAACACTGAGTTGTCGCCCAACCAATGCATGGGCGGGTCTGCGAAGCTTTGTGGACGATGGATGCCCCGTGGTGGGTTTTGATCCATCAGCCCCGGGTTTCTTTTGGTTGGCAGGGCAAGGTGGATACGGAATACAGACCTCACCTGCCTTGGGCCGCATCAGCGCAAGTCTTGCAAGCGGCTCACCACTGGATCGAGATCTACTTGGCTGCGGTGTTGACCCAACCTCTCTCTCCGTCGATCGGCTGCGCCGCAGCAGATCTATCCAACATGCTTTCACCTCCTAAACACAATTCCATGCGCGTCTTCACCGCCTGCCTCGTCACCGAGACCAATACCTTCTCCCCACTCCCCACTGGATTGGCGTCATTTCGGGACAGGGGATATTTCCCAGCTGGCACCTATCCGGATCACATGCTCTTTTATGCAGGACCGGTATGGGCCGCGCGACAAAGAGCAAAAGAAAGAGGGTGGACTCTGTCTGAGGGAATGGTCGCTTCTGCGCAGCCTGCCGGTGCCACTACGCGAGCTGCCTACGAAGAGCTCCGAGAGGAATTGCTCAATGATTTGAAGAACGCAATGCCTGTCGACCTGGTACTTCTTGGTTTGCATGGTGCCATGGTCGCGCACGGCTATCCCGATTGTGAAGGCGACATACTGGCTCGCGTTCGCGAGATCGTTGGCCCTCGGGCCGTTGTTGGTGTTGAGTTGGACCCCCATTGCCATCTTTCCGACGCCATGATTGCCAATTCGGACCTGATGATTTGCTTCAAAGAGTATCCACATACCGACGTCGCTGAGCGCGCGTTTGAACTTGTGGACCTATGTGCCGCACAAGTGGAGGGAAAAATAAAGCCGGTTCCCAGTCTCGTGGACTGCGAAATGATCGTGACGATGCACACGACCAGACAGCCAGTCCGGGGATTCGTGGACCAGATTCAAAAACTGGAGGGACATGACGGTATCCTCTCAATTTCGATTGCCCATGGCTTTGCCTGGGGTGATAACCCGGATATGGGAACAAAAATTCTCGTTTACTCCGATGCCGACAAAGCTTCGGGAGACAAGCTGGCCCGCAAATTGGCCGATGAATTAATCGGCATGCGGGGACAGTTGCAGGCGCATTACCCCGGCGTAGACGCTGCGTTGGATCAGGCACTCGCGGTGGAGCAAGGTCTTGTGGTGATGGCTGACAGTGCCGATAACCCCGGTGGTGGTGGTGCAGGAGACTCGACCTTCATCTTGCGTCGTATTCTGGACAGAGGGATTGCACCGGTTGCGTTGGGCCCGCTTTGGGATCCGATGGCTGTTCGCATTGCATTTGATGCCGGCGTGGGCGCAACGCTCCCTATGAGAATTGGGGGCAAGACCGGACCGATGTCAGGCTCTCCCGTAGACGCCCAGTGGGAAGTCATGGCGATTGTGCACAACATGCAGATGAGCTCACTTTCCGGTGGGGCCATTGGCCTTGGCGACTGCGCGTGTATCCGGACCAATGGCGTGAGTGTTGTGCTGACCACTCTTAGAAACCAGGCACTGGGCACGGACCTCTTTACGCAACTCGGTTGTGCGCTGGGGGATCAACGAATCGTTGTGGTGAAATCGTCTCAGCACTTCCATGCGGCGTTTGCACCGTTCGCCAGTTCTGTCATCTATGTCAGCGCACCCGGCTCAGTCCCCATTGACTTGAGTACTCTTGAATACAAAAGTGTCCGGTTTCCAAAGTGGCCGCTGAAGTGAAATGAGTTTTGTCAAAAATTGCTGGTACGTCGATGGCTGGGATATCGAGGTCAGGGAAGAGGGTTTTCTGGCTAGAACCATCATCTATACGCCTCTGCCTCTGCCTCTGCCTCTGCGGCGAGATTCCAATGGGGAAAAAATCACTTTTGCAACATCCGATGCTGTGATTGAGCAGTCGCAACTCTCTCGTCAGAGTGACGAGCGTACTGTGCTTGTTGCGCCTGAACAATAGTCCAAATGATTGACGTTGAAGAATTAAGTCTGGTTGATACTGACAGGCTGCTCAATTCTGGGAGCCTGACATCTGAATACCTTGTGAAGCAGTATCTGCAGCGTATTGGGCGGGTGGATCGGGATGGGCCATGCCTCGCCAGTGTGATTGAACTCAATCCCGAAGCCGACTCTTTGGCCCAGGCGCTTGACAAGGAGCGTGTGGCGCTCGGTCGTCGTGGGCCATTGCATGGTGTGCCGGTGCTCATCAAGGACAACATTGACACCGCTGATCGCATGCAAACTACCGCCGGGTCGCTGGCACTCTTAGGAAATCGAGCTGCCGAAGACGCTTTCCTGGTTCAGCAACTGAGGGCTGCTGGAGCGGTCATTCTCGGAAAGACGAATTTGAGCGAGTGGTCCAACGGACGGGGGCTGCACAGTGTGAGTGGGTGGAGTTCACGCGGTGGGTTGACACGCAATCCCTACGCCCTTGATCGTAGTGCCTCGGGGTCAAGTTCGGGCTCCGCAGTTGCAGTGGCGGCGAGTTTATGTTCCGTTGCGATAGGTACAGAGACCGATGGTTCCCTGCTGAGCCCGGCCGCAGTATGCGGAGTCGTCGCTTTGAAGCCCACGGTTGGGCTCATTAGCCGACAGGGTGTTATCCCGATTTCGAGCAGCATGGATACGCCTGGACCGATTGCGAGAAGCGTTCATGACTGTGCGCTATTACTGAATGCGCTAGTCGGCATGGATGGCAATGACCCAGCCACCTGCGATTCCTCCAGATTTGCACCCCCAGATTTCGCTGCGGGCCTTGACGCAAACGCCCTCAGAGGCGCACGACTAGGCGTGGTTCGTGAGTTTTTTGGGTTTCATCAAAAGTCGGATGAGGTTTACTCAGCGGTGCTTTCAGCGCTGGCGCAGGCGGGCGCTGTTTTAATCGATCCGGTTCAGCTTCCTACTTCGGAGCGATTGATCCAGGCAAAAAGAACGGTGTTTCTGTACGAAATGAAAGCTGGTCTCAACCGTTACTTCCAAAGGCAAGGCGCCCAATGTCCGATGAAGAACCTGAGCGAGGTGATCGAATTCAACCGTCTGCATGGCACGCAAGTGATGCCATGGTTTGGCCAGGAGTTGCTGGTGATGGCCCAATCCATGGGCGAACTGACTGACCAAGCGTATTTACAGGCGCTCGTCATTTGCAAACAAGAGGCGCTCACTGACGGTATAGAGGCAATACTGGGTACCCAGTATTTGGATGCTCTCATTGCGCCAACAGATGGGCCCGCATGGAAGACTGACTTCGTCTTAGGCGATCATTTCGTTGGCGGAAGCACTACGCCCGCAGCGGTCGCTGGAACTCCCAGTATTACCGTTCCTGCGGGCCATCTGCGCGGTCTACCATTGGGTTTAAGTTTTTTTGCAGAGCGATGGAGTGACGCCAAGCTCCTCGGCTTAGCCTATGCCTTTGAGCAGATCTTGCGGGCACGAGTGCCGCCTCGTTATCCAACCCATATAGTTTGAAATTTGCGTTGCTTTTGAATGCGAATCTCAACGCTGTACAACTGCCGTCAAAACAGTATCGTGTGCTGTTGAGGAATCAAAGCCCCAGGGGGTGACGATGCTCTGGTGTGCGCAAGGCCTGCCACATTTTGGCTCATGCGATTGGCTTTTCCGCCCAATGTCAATCTAACTTACCAACTACGCTCGCGCCACCCCGGGCTCTGCGAAGAATCGCTGCAAATCCCCTACAGGCCCAGGTCTACCAAACAAATAGCCCTGAAAATGATGGCATCCTTCGGCCTCCAGGAAAGCGCGTTGGTCCAGGGTCTCAACCCCCTCTGCAATCACCATCATTCCAAGACTGGCGCCCAGCGTGACGGTGGCGCGTACGATGGCGGCGTCTTTTGGGTTGCTGAGCGCTTCATGCAAGAACGACTGGTCGATCTTGAGCTGGTCCAATGGCAAGCGCTTGAGATAGCTCAGGGAAGAATACCCGGTACCAAAATCGTCCAGGGAAAAGCCCAGGCCACTCTCCTTCAGTGCCACCATCTTGGTGATGACATTGGCAACATCGTTGACCAGTAGACTCTCGGTCAGCTCCAGTTTGAGCCTATGGGCCGGGGCTTTGGTGCGCGCGATGGTGCTGAGAACGTCGTCCACGAAATGCTCACTCAGAAACTGCAAAGCGCTGACGTTGACTGAGATCGTCAGATGGGCTGTTTGGACCTGGGTGCTCCAGGCACGGAGTTGCTGGCACGCGGTCTCCAGCACCCACTGCCCCAGAGGCAGAATGAGGCGGGTTTCTTCAGCCAACGGAATAAAGTGTGCCGGCGAAACCAGCCCGCGCTGCGGATGCACCCATCGAACCAGTGCCTCCGCACCCGTCAGGCAGTCCTGGTGGTCGACCTGGGGTTGGTAGTACAGCAGAAACTGGTTATTCGCCAAACCCTGACGCAGGTCCGCCTCCATCTGTGCCCGTGCCGTCATGGAGTCTTGCATTTCAGGATCAAAAAACCGCAAGGTATTGCCCCCGGCTTGCTTGGCCTTGTCCAGCGCCAGATCAGCACGTTTGAGCAAATCTTCCAGTAAGAATCCGCTGGCGTGGAACAGGGCCACACCCACGCTGGCACTGCTGTGGTGGGTGAACTCGAACAACTGGTAGGGTTGGCTCAAGGTTGCCACAATCTGCTCACCGACTGTCTGGGCTTGGTTGCCCGCGTCGTTGCTATCGCTATTAAGATCTTGCAGCATGACGACAAACTCATCGCTGCCCAAGCGCGCGACCGTATCGCCGCTGCGCACGCAGAAGTTCAGGCGGTCTGCGGCCTGGCGCAGCATCGCATCACCCTGTCCATGGCCCTGCGTGTCGTTGAGGATTTTGAAATTATCCAAGTCAATGAAGAGCAGCGCGCCATTGCGGTGGTAGGGCTTGTTGCTGGCCAGCGCCTGGCGTAGCCGGTCCATCAGTAGCCGCCGATTGGGAAGACCGGTAAGAGGATCGTAGAACGCCAGGTTCTTGATCTGGTCTTCGGCGACCTTACGGCTTGTAATGTCGGCAAAGGTCGAGACGTAGTGCGTAACCGTATTTTTGTCGTCCTTGACGGCCGAAACGGTCAGCCATTCGGGAAACACCTCACCATTCTTGCGGCGATTCCATATCTCGCCCTGCCACGATCCAGCGACCGCGATGGATGCGCGCATCGCAGCGTAAAAGGCGGGATCGTGGCGCCCGGAGCGCAACAGGCTTGGTGTCTTGCCAACGGCCTCGTCGGCAGAATAGCCGGTGATTTCTGAAAAGGCCCGGTTGACGCGCAGTAGGGTGCCCGCACTGTCGCAGATAAACATGCCCTCGTGGGACTCAAATGCCGTAGCCGCGATGCGCAACTGGGCCTCGGCGAGCTTGCGCTCGGTAATGTCCGAAACGTAGCCGTGCCACATCAGTGAGCCATCGTTCAATGGTTGCGGCGCGGCCTTGCCAAAGAGCCAGCGCACGGTGCCATCCGCGAAGCGCACCCGGTACTCCTGTTCCCAGGGGCTAAGGGTTTTTGCGGAGTGCTCGAAGGAGGCCACGCGCTGAGGCAGGTCTTCTGGGTGAATCAGTGCAAGAACATGGGATGCGTCGATGAGATCGCCTGCAGGTCCCAAGCGGTAGATGGTGCGAAACCCGGCACTGACAAAGGGGTAGCTGGTCCTGCCATCGCGACGCATGAGGAATTGGTAGACCGCACCTGGCACCCGACTGGTGAGCTCCCGCAACAGGGATAGCGCTTGCTTCTGCTCCAGGTGGTGGTGCCGCCGCTGCACCAGATACCAGGACGTTGCCGCAGCGATGGTGAATAGAAAGATACTGGCCAGGGCCGCCTGCCCAAGGAGACTGGACGCCGAATGCTCATGGTTGCTGAACGCACCCTCGGTGTCTGCCCCTATCGCAACCACGATGGGATAGGCAGCAAGCTTTCTGAAGTGCAGAATGCGCTCCGCCCCATCCAGCGCGTCCGTGGAGCTATACGTTCCGCTCTGGTGGCCGTTAGTCACAGCCGTGAACAGTGGGCTGGCCGCGAGATCGCCCTCAAAAGGGTCCTGGTTGCCCACTCTGCGCGCCCGCACCACGCCGTCCAGGCCAAACACGGTGGCAACGCCGCGGGCCCCGAGGTGGAGTTCACTATAGAAACGCGTGAAATACGCTGGGTCCATGGATGCCACCACGACACCGGCGAATGCGCCGTCCTTGTCCACGAGGCGCCGGGACAGCTGAATCGACAATTTGCCCGAAGCGCGCCCGAGTATGGGGCGGGAAATGTACAGCGTGTCGTAGGCCGCTTGGGTGTGTACTTTGAAATGCTCGCGGTCGGACAGGTCAATGCGGCCAGTGAACGGCACAGTGCTCTGCTGGAGCAGGCCTTGTGCATCGATGACACCTACTTGCAGCAGAATGCGGCTATCAAACAGTGCCGCAGCGTTCATGGCCTGCAGGTTGAGTTGCTGGCCTTTGCTGGCATATTCAAACTGTAGCAGCCGCAGCGCCTGATCCAGGCTCGCAAACGTTCTCTCGGCATGCTCTTCGCTGACCCGAGCTAAATTGGAGATGTCGCTTTCGACCGCGGCCTGCGTCCTCATCCGATCGCCTTCGATCAGGCCAAATACATGCCACCACACGGTCACGAACAGGATCGCGCCTATCAACCAAATTGAAAAATGGTGCGCCAGCGACCCCCTGGTGTAGTGGCTGTGACCACCGGAATTAGGGTGGTGCAGCATGGGCCTTGGGCGAGGCTACGCATCGGGTTGGCGCCAGGCCCGACAGAGACAATTTTCGAAAGAAGAAACAGGAACTTTCCATACTCCAGACCCGGGCAGCATCACACGCTGGACCCGCAGCCCAGATTGGTAGTGAGTATTGCTCTGAGTAAAGCGCATGAAGTTGACTTGCATCAAGAAACGATCAATGCGTGGTACGGGCTTCCCTGCAGGCAGACGTTTCACTCAGGAGCCTTGGGAGAGATTTTCAGCCACTTTTTGGCCGTGTTGTGCGAGAGCCCGGTGGCCCCCTGTTCCGCGCAATGAAAGTCGTAAACACGTAAGCTCCCGGAGTTCTCACCTTGAACTGGCCCAGGTATACGAGGAACGAAAGAGAAACTTTACAAGGCAAAGTTTCTGGGCGCGAGTGTATTTTGTCTCGACCGTAGGTCGAGATGAGAAGGTGGTGGCTTTACGCCCTTCGATGAAAACACCCCAAAGCCCGCCCGACCAGCACACTGATCACCAGCGCTACACAGGGCAGTACCAGCGGATGCAGCGTGACGGGTACCACAAACCCAACAACCGAAGCGCAGATGATAATGATCGCCAAACAGGCATAGACGGCGAACATCTCCGGATCATGCTGCGCGAATTCCTTGGCTTTGATCAACCGTACAAACCAGCCGTCGGCCACAGTTGCCAGCGTGAATGCGACCAACCAAGGCAGCCATTCAAGGAGGGTCGCGAGCCGATAGCTGCCCAGCAGTAGCAGTGCGTCGACTGAGCGAAAGTAGGGGTTGTTAAATAAACGCTGGTTCACAGAGACCATTTCCAGCGCCACTGCTTTGTTCACACCCGTGGTCGACGGCGCATCGACCGCCTTGGGAATGGGCGTGACATCGGCGACAGCGTCTTGCATGCGCACGGCACGGGCCAGAATCCGGATCGCCGGGTCGGCTCCCCAGAACGCGGCCGTGGCTTCGTGCTCGATGCGAATCTGAGCCACAAAGCGTTGCGGTGGGTGAGACGAAGGGATGTACAGCACCAGAATCAGCAGGATGACCAGGGACAGCACAGATGTGGCTCGGATCATGGCGTTGCGCGCTGCGTTACAGGGACTCGGTCAGCATCCGGGTCGAGGATGGGGAAGCGCCCCTTGACGATGCGTCCTCCTGACACGGAGGCGAAGTACTGCAGGTTGGGCAGCTTGCCCAGTACATCAGCGGGCACCATCTCTTCGAAGCTTTCGGCGATTTGGGTCGAGTAGTTTGACGAGAAGTCTCCCAGATGGGCATCCGCGCCATGTCCCAGGCCGACGCGCATGGTGTGAATGGCCGTCTTGCCAAAGGTCTCAACCACAAAATCCTGCGTTGGCCGGTCCTTCGTACGCATGGCGATTAGGTTGTTCAGATTGCCCAACGCCATGCGTGCCGCGTCTTCGCTGCCCAGCCGTTTGGCCAGGTCAGCCAGCGTCTGCATCGCACAGGTGGTAAAAATACCCCCTTCGGCACCCTTGTTCAGAATCTCTATCAACGGCTGATTGATGACATTGGAGACTTCGTCGACAAACAGCGAAATCCTCCGGTAGCCGCCCAGGTTGTACCGCATGCCAGCCCGTGCCGCCAGGTCGGCCAGCGCCAACGCCCCAATGGCGGAAGCCACGGATGGATCCGGCAGGGAGTCCAGGCACATGTAAAGCACGTGACCCGCGCGCTCAATTTTCTCGAAGTTCATGATCGGACGGGTGTCGTCCGCATCGAACGGGTCGGGCGACAGGCTAGGACCCAGGTCACCCGAGGTCAGCATGGACAGGACGGGCAATAGATTGGCCGTGATCTTCTGGTAGTGCTCACGGTTGTGACGAAAAGTGCGGACCTGGGCGTCGATGACCTTGCTGCGCTGGCTTTGCGTGATCTGGTGTTCGTAGTAAGCGACGAAGGCCATCAGGTCGGCACTGGCGGCCTCGGAAGGTTTTCGCATTCCACCACGGTGTGCGTCTTGCAGCAGCTTCTTCATCTCGGGCTGTTCGCGCCAATTGCCGCCCAGCGTGTTGTCATAGAAGCGCCGCAGCGAACCCTCCAGCACCGGTTCGATTCCGCCCTCGATGTACTTGGTGAGTTTGACCAGGTTGGGACGCTCCTCAATCTCAATGAGACCCTGCACGACCACATTCACCGCATCCCAGCCAAAAGCCGAGAATGCGCCTCCGGTGTCGGGTGGCATGACGGACTGGATGCGCGAAGCGAGTTCGGTGGGTTTCTGCCAGTTGAAAGTGAAGTCAATCCGAATGCCGGTCTCCGGGAACGCCGGATGAAATTCCAGGAAAGTGTCTGGTTCGCGGTAGTCTTCGCAGGCACGCTGGGCAATACGTTTAAGCCGCCGGCTGTTCTTTGGGTCGATGATGATCACGACGTCGCCGCGCCGGATGGCTTGTGTAATCAGGGTGGCGAGGGCCACGCCTTTGCCGGACTGGGTGGTGCCGACCAGCAGGGTTCCCCCCTCGAAGTTCTGCAGCGGGCGATACAGGGGCACTTCTCTGGGTTCTACCCCATGGATGTAGGGCAGACCAATCTCGGCATCGGGTTGAGGGGTTACGTCGTAACCCAGCCAGGTCAATAGCCGGGATGAAACCGCAAATTCGCGGTAGTCGATCTTGGCGAGCTCATACAAGCGCTGCGAATGCACAGGGCGCCATTCAAAGCCAAAGCCCAGGAACACTGTGTCCGGCTTGGCACAGAGCGGCGCGAGCGCCTGGGTCGTGAGAACCTGGATGCTGCGTCCGGACAGCGATGCCCGCAGGATCAGGGTGCGCAGTGCCTGTGCGGTGCGCGTCAATGCCATGAGAAGGCAACCCAGTGACAGTGGTAAAGCCAAGGTCCTGGGTAGCTGCCCGGAGACCGCCACGATGACAAACCAAACCATGGCGAGTAGCCAGACGATGCCAGCACGGGCTTCGTAAGCAGGTCGCCAGGGCATTTCATAGCGTCGAAGCAGCATGTCAGTGTTCCCCCGCATCTTGCATGGCGGATCCATCAAGATCGAACCCCGCTATGAAGCGGGGATCAAGCACAACACCTACCGTTGGCGTGCCGTTGAAGTCGCAGGTGTTGGTAGGTGGCCCACCGGATGACGTGGGAATGAGCATGCCCACGTCGGCCAAGGCACGCAAAGCCATGGAGGGCTGAAGACCACGCCGTTCGAATTCGCTGAGCGGCACGAAGAATCCGTGGTCGACCTTGCCGCCTTGTGCCGGGCCCGCACCGTCGTTCAACGTGTGGATGACGGCCGCCAACGCATCCCGTACCGCTGGATTGAGGCGCATGGGGGCCTGCAATGTGATTGAGATTGGCGGTGCAGTAACAGGGGGCTCCTCACGAGGTGGAGGAACCAGGGGTTTCTTCGACGGTTCGCCAGCGGGCTTGATGGCTGGAGGCGAAGCCGCAGAGGGAATCAATGACAGTTGTTCCCCGGGTCGCACAGACTGCGGCACCGCCGCCGTGGGAGGCGACGGATCCGGCTCTCCGGGGCGGCGCACGAGTTTCATATCCAGCGCTGTGGGCGACGGGTCTATTCCTGCGAACAGGATGGCTGCAGAGGTCAGTTTGACGGCTTCCAGCACGGTCTTGGCACTGGGCGGATAGATTATCCAGGTCGAATGCGCTGCGTCCTGGGCTTCGAATACCCCTGCGGCCAACAGCAATTTCAGCATGGTTTCTGCGGCCTTGGGGATGCCTGGCAACTGGTCAGCTTCAAGCAATTTGTGAACATCCTCTGCGGCGTTGGGCCACAGCAGAAAAAGTCCATCCTGTCCGAACCAGACCCGCGATTTGTCGTGGTTGCATACCCATGCGGAGTTGCTGCTCGCGAGCCGCCGGAGCGCATCCACGAGATAGCGCTCCAAATGCGAACCAAACTGGGGCGATCCGTAGCGGTCCGTATTGGCCGTCAGGTTGCGGTCGATGACCAGGGCCAGCGAGCGGCGTACCAGGTCATCCAGGACATTGTGATCCCGGTAGAGTGGCATGCCCCCGATGCTGGCCATCAGGTGCGCCACGATGAGGGTGTTGTCCTCTGACAGATACCGCATTGCTTCAGGCGAAACCACGTGCGGCAGTGCAAAGATGCCCAGGCCACGCGTCTCTATGGCGTGCGGACGCCAACTAATGACGTAGCGCGTGGCGCCGCGTGCTGACAGCCAGTCGGCCAGCGGCTGCAAATAGCCCGACCAGATCTCACCGCTTGACTCCGTGATGATCAGGTGGCTGAGCACCCGGTGCACTTCACAGCACAGGCCGGCGATGAAGGTGGCATGCCGCCAGCGCGGTTCGAGCAGACGGCGCGTCGTAATGGTCGAACGCCCCGAGAAGATGTGGGCGTCCGTCCCCTGTAGACTGAAGAAACCAGCCTCCAGGCCGAGTCGCAGCAGGCCACCGGGGGCGCTGAAGTAGTTGTCCGCTGTGGCGGGTAGCAAATGCACGTAGGCTGCATAGCGGCGAATCAGTGCCAGGACGTCGGTCTCGAAGCTTTCCCGGTCAACCCCGTAGCAGAGCTTGATGCGTGCCACGATGTCGGCGTTGGCGGCCAGCAACTCGTCAATCGATAGCGCCGCAAAGCCGGGGTCGGCAGAAGAAAACGTGCGCGTCGAAGAAGGCTTGACCATTGCTGTTACTCCGAAGGACCATGCGCCATTCTTCAGTTATCTGTCGCCTGTGTCCCCCAAAAATCAAGGCATTGGGGCCTCGCAATCGCCATCAGCTTCACGTTCGCACTTCTGCCGCATCATCATTTCCAGCTGAAACACTACCGGATAGGGCAGGGGATGCACGGGGAACGACGTCTGCACACGGGGATCATTCCCATAGCGCTGGACCAGCTTGCAGAAGGGGCACGCCTCCGATCTTGGAACCGTGCCCAGGGTGGCCAGGAACTCGCTGGCGCAGGACGGGCAGGTCACAACCGAGAAACTGGGCGACTTCGCAATCCAGATGCCGTCCGTGTGGGATGCGAGATCAAAGGCCCGGTCAAAACTGATGCGGTGCGGAGCCTGGCACACCGTTCGGTAGTGTCGGTAGGCCCCTACCAATGCGTCTTCAGGCCCGAAACCCGCTTGCCGGAGACGGCGGTAAGTGGCCGCGACGATGGAGGCATCGGTGCGAAACAGCAAATTGGCGCTGTGGTACCACTCGGGGGAGTCTGGCGGCCTGCCGCGTGGTATAGCTTGCGGATCGGCAAAGAACAACCGTTGTATCTCGCGAGGGGGTAGTCCAGTCATGCTGTGAATGGTGCGTACACGGGCACCCAATTCCGCACAGTCCTTGGCAAGCCTGACAATTCGTAGGTGGCGATCGGCGCGGGTGGGCATTCATACCTCCGCGCTAATTTCCGTCGGTAGGTCTGGGCGCGCGAACGGTGGCTAAGGGTCCAGCCAGGGGCAATGGTGTCTGAAGCAGACTGAGCAGATCGTGGCGTGGCGGAAACAAGGTCGTGGGCCCCACATTGGCGACAATGGCCCAGATTTGGTCGGTTCTCAGTTTGCCGAGAAGTTCGGCCTGCGCCGCGTCGAGCGCAAACTTGCAGCAGGTCGCGACTTTATCCTGCTGCATGCCGATTTTGATGGCGGTGAGAACGCTCAGGTTGACGTACTGGACGTCAGAGAGATGCACAGGGCTCATGTTCCTTCCTTTCAGTGCACCCGTTTTGGCGCATTGCGTTGTGACAGATTGGCTTGGTTTTCCGGCTCGGGGTTAAACCGGATTGTTCTTTGACGATATTCAGCATAAGCTGATTAGTTGAAATTAATTAACAGCACTTGCTGTTACCACCTGCAAATCACCCGATTCTTGGTGCTTTCCCATTTGTGTCGGAAAATTTGCAAGGTCCAAATTGATGGCTGGTTTTGCGCCGGAAAGGACGTCGATATGAGCAAGCATGGCTCCCTCGTTGGTACTCTGTCCGAGAGAAACGTGTACAAGAAACGTGTATCTAAATCACGTAGCCCGTCTGCAATTGGTAGTCAACCGACGGCTCAGCAGCCACTTTCAAAAACAGACTTCCGGGCACATCTGATTGCCAGACTGGATCAGGCAGAGGTGCCTGCCCACAAGCGCATGGTGTACGTGGCAGGGTTAACTGGGCGTGCGGTTCAGACCGTAAGCCGCTGGTTCGATATCGGGCGACCCGGTTTGCCTGATCTGGAGTCGTATGCACGCTTGTGCGAGGGACTCCGTTGCAACGCTGACTGGATGCTGGGGCTATCACCAACAGCCGGTCTGCGGTCTGAAACGCAGGTTGCTGGCGCGAACGCGGGTCAGGGTTGGATCGGAGAGCTCCTGGTTGAAATCGGGAGCGAGTTCCATCGTTGCGAGGCTATGCGCATGTCGGGGGACGAGATGGCCCCCAGGATACGAGATGGCGATCACATGTTTGTGAGTCGTGATATCGGCGCAGTATCCGGTAACGGAATTTTTGTGATCGAATGGAAAGGCCGGTTGGTCGTTCGCCATGTGGAAAACCGCATTGGTCAAGGGGTCGTGCTGAGCTGCGAGAACCCGGCCTATGCAGAATGCGTGGTAAAGGATGCTTTAGCCGCACAGCGCATGGGCTTGCGGGTAGTGGGTAAGGTTCAAGGGATTGTTCGTGCCGTTCACTTTTGGGCACACTGAAGGGAAAGATGGTGCTCCCCGCGGACCAATTTTGTGTGTTTACTGAAATGGAAAGAAGCCACCGAGGCAGATGCCCCGGCGGTTCCACTCCTTACACAGCCCGTCCAGTCAGATGGTTGACGGGCGAGAGTCCAGACTGTTGCGAGTCCGCTGGACAGGTCAGGTGGCTTGCGCCAGTCCTTTCCATTCCTCAGTCGGCAACTCGATCAGTTTGCCACCCAGTACCTCGAAATCGGTTGCCCGGTCATAGTCCTCCAACTCCTGCGAGAAGTGGGTGACGGCATTGACAAGCCCATAGCCCGACAGATCCCCCTGCGTGATCAGGTGTCGAAGCACGCCTGAGCGCTCGGTATCCGTCAAGTCATAACGACTGGCCAGGACCTCCACGGTCTTGACCGGATCACCTGTGAGCGGAATATGCAGGGTCTTCTGCATTTTTTGCGCGATCTGGCGGAAGGTGGTTTCTGACACCGCTGCCTGCACCACATCGCGGACCTTCAGGAAGAAGGCCTTGTCGTCGGCACGCAGGGTGTCATCCCGGTACACCGTGACACCATCATCTTCGGAACCCAGAGCCCGCCCGACGTGGGTCTTGCGCAAAGAGCGGTCCCAAGCGATCAGGCCGTTGCGGCACACCAGACGGTACAGCAGGGGCTGCACCGATAGCGTTCCCTGGCCCACTTCAGAGTTGGTGATCACCACACCGGCCTGCACGATATCGCCAGGGGCCATCTCATACTTCAGGCGTGGCGTCACGACTTTCAGGTACATCCGCGTATCCGTCAACTCCACCGATTCGAATTTCACCTCAGGCAATTGCTGCAGGATGGGCAGCACACTTTCGGCCAGATCAAAGTTGTCGAGCCGACGGTAGCGGTCGGACAACACAGCCCGGACCTGTCCGTCCAGTGTGCGGATCATGCGTCGGTCATCCTCACTCTGCAGCCAGGTGTTCACGTTGCGGTCCAGCAAAACCGGTTGATCGTGGCGCATACGCTCAAAATAGGCATAGGGAATCTTCAGCTTTTCTGCCAGCTGGCGCCGCGCCAAGGGCGTGATGCCGTACTTGGCAGGACCACCGCTTTCTTCGATGACGAGGCGGGTATCCCCCTCATCGTTGGTGTCGTGCCGCAACAGCTGCGACGACACCACCAGATCCTTCTTTGAATGCACCTGGCGCTCCAGTTCCTGGGCCAGGCTCACAAGAGAACGTCCGTTTTTCATATTCATCTCCAATCAGTAAGAAAAACGGGGACGGCACTACCCCTTTCGCGGGGATGCGCATCCCCGCAAGGGTCAATGACGGATCGGATAAACCGATCCACGAAGGGCGTGAAATCACGCCAGAACTCCAGGGCTGTCTTTGCTGCGCACGGTGCGGAACCTGGTTTGACAGCTACCAGTGGGGGAAACCTGAGGAACCTTTTCACCATCACCGCACCAATGGCGCGCAGTGATGCTGAAAAGGCGGGTGCGGCCTTTCGGCCGCACCCCCATACAACCTATGTAGTCGGCGTGGTGTTCTCCACGCGTGTGCGCCACACATCCGCCCAGTCCGTTCCAGCTTGCTTGGGCAGGAACACCTGCACCTGCCGGGGACCGGTTCGCCGTTCTTCTTTCTTCAACCGACGTGCCAGCGCGAAGGCAAAGGCCTGTCCGTCAAAGTCGGCGTTGGCGTCGTTGTCACCGTAGATACAGATTCGCCGCACGGAGTCCGGCAGCCACAGCTTCTCCAGGTTGCCGGCATTGAGCCCCGCCCACACCGGTTTGCCAGTGGCAAGGTGCACGGCGATGCCGGTCTCAATGCCTTCGCTGAGCGCGAGCTCGTCGGTGGCTTCGAACAGCCGGACTGCCGCGCCGATGATTCCAGCTGACAGAACTTTCTTGGCATCGCTTGCCGTGGCTTTCTGCCCATCCTTGAGGTAGGTTCGGTGCATGGTGACCGCTTGGCCATCGGGACCCTGGATGCAAGCCAGCATGGCCCCGTATTCGGCTACCTTGCGCGACTTGCCTCCAGCATCTTTCTCGAAATACCCCAGTGCCGGGTGGAAACGCAGCACCTTCGGGTAGGCTGGCAGCGCCAGTCCCCGTCCGCGCAGATAGCGATCCACTTCGTCACCGGCGGTCACTGGAACGGCTTCATCCCAGATCCGTTTGGCAAGTGTTTTCATGCGCTCGGCCGATGGCTCGACCGAGACGGCCTTCACGGCTGGAAGGACTGTGCCCACGCAACGCTCGACTTCCCGCAGAGCGGTACCAAAATCGATCCCCTTTACCGCCTGCAACAGCTTGAAGCCGCCGCCGGGACCGCAACTGCGGCAGTGGTAGTTGCCCTCGCCAAACTTGTCGGTGTACTGGAAGCGGTCGGTTCCGCCGCACAGCGGGCAGGGGAGATTGCACTTCTTGAGAATGCGCCCATCCACTTGCAGGCAGCCCAGAATTTCGGTCCATCGCCCATGCGCGCGACGTTTGACGTCGTCGACGCGGGCGGCGTACTCAGCGTTCTGCATGATTCATCCCACCAGTTCAATGGAATGCCCGGGATCTGCTCCCATGCCGACGTTCAATTGGAAGGTCTTGCCATGCAACAGCGGGTACTTGCCGAGTTTCAACGTCTGCATTAGTGAATCCAGCGTTTGAACTGGATCTACGGATCGCAAACGGCAGATCAGATCGGCCAGTGCGTCACGATCGGCATTCAGGTCGCCCTCCAGGAACTGGTCGTTCTCATCCGTGAACGACGAAACCTGACGCGCCGGCTCACCCGAGGTTTCACCTGCAGGGATGTACAAGGTGTCGCCATGGTAGATGCCAGCATCGGTGATCTCCACCGCTTCGCCATTGACCTTGACCCGTACCGCTTCGCACAGGATGACCGTGGGCCATATCCAGCGACCATCCAAAATGGTACGGGCCTGTTCGCACAGCGCTTCAACCTCCACCGCTTCCCATTCCAGGTTGCGCACGTGGCGTTGAGCCCAGTGCTCTGAATGGAGGCCATTCCAACCGAACACCAGGTAGCCCTTGGCCCTGGCGAACGTCCAACGGGCGGCGTTGTCGTCACCCAGCCAATCGAGATCGACCAGCGTTACAGCACCGCTTTCGATGGCTTCACGGGTCGGTGCGGTTGTCACTGGCTGTAGGTAGTCACGGTTGCTGGCGTTGTCCAGAATCGGGTAGCCAACGATGGCGTCAAACAATTCGCATGGCAACACATCGAGGTCATTGAGCAGGTCGACATGTCCCCAGGCCCGCATCGCCGTGTAGTAGATTTCGACGAAGCAATCAGGCGCAAGCCGGGTCTTGGCGACTTCCAGTATCTTTCGCCAGCAATCTTTCAACTCAGTATCGATGCGTTTGTGCTGAATGTCCTCGTCGATCAATTTGTCGCGATCCGGCAGGCGAGCCACGAACTGGCGCGAATCAAGGTGTACGACGTTGACCTCTCCCAACGGGAGGTAGCTCGTGTTCAGGACACAAAACCCTTGCAAGAACACCAAGGTGTGGTGGCTGTGCTTGCCATCGCGCGTGCCTGTGAGATGGACTGTCCCCATCGGGCTGGGCATCGTCGCGAAGTGCGCTTCGGCGAAGCGTCTCTGTAGCGCTTTGCCATTGAACAGCACGATCACCGGGAAACCCAGGCACAAAGTCTCGATGCGCACCTCCAGGTCGGGCAGGTCAACACCGTGCAGTTCGATCCGTGTTCCGGCGATGGCCTCAGCTTCTGCGACCTGCATCACCTCGATGGGCGACTTGGCCAGCGCGGCGCTGGTGTCGAAGTCGACGGTCTGGCAGCCTGAAGCTACGATGCAACGCGAAGCGGCATAGAGGCATTTGGAGAAGCCCACCCCGAAAGGACGTTCCTCGGCGCAGGTGGACGCGTCCCAGCCGGACTCGTTGAAGCTCAGGAGCTTCTGGAAGTCCTCGATGCCACGGCCGTCATCGGTGATGAGCAGGACCTTGGACGCCACGTCGTGGCGGATTTCAATCTGCGTCGCACCGGCTCTGCGTGCGTTTTGCAACAGCTCGGAAATGAGCGTGAAGCGATCGGTGAAGGCGTAGCGCTGGTTGCGCAGGGTGCCTTCCTCGTTGATTCGAACCTGTATTTGCATGAAATTCTCCTTGAATGCAGCGGATCCGACCCTGGCGGGACGGACCCGCCAGGGGGGACATAGACGGTCAGCCGGGACGGCGAACCAGTGGGGTAAACAGCTGTCCTGCTCGCAGAGCTTCGACCACGCTGTGATCGAGAAACTCCCAGGGCAGCAGGTGTTGGGAACTCAGGGCCTGTTCGTGCGCATCAAGTCGCTCGACTTTGGAGCCCATCGGATGCCACTGCACCCGGTAGCTCAGGCGGTCGGCACCGGCGATGACGAATGTGCGACCGGGCTTGCCAGTGAGCACTTCGCTTTCCTTCACCAGGAACTCGATGTCTTCCGGTGCCCGGACCTTGAGCAACGGCGTGTCGTTGCCGGGAATGGTTACTTGGGTTGGCATGGTGGATTCCTCAGTCAATGACGGACGGGCAAAGCGCAATTGCTTCGGGCGGAGGGCCAAATGCGGGTTCTGGCAGGTCGTCGGTCTGGGGAGCTCCCCACATGTGACGAACCCGCGCTGCAGAATTGCCGGACAGCGAGTTGTTCGTTGGCCAGCAATCCGTGGATGCCGAAGGCAGCATTTGCCGCTGGGCTTCTTCCAGCATGACCGCGTCTTCGTAATCCATGTGCCCCGCGAGGCCGTAGGCGATGAAGATCGCCAACAGACACAGGGCGTCTTTGAAGGTAGACATGGTCTACTCCTAAAAAGGCCAGGCTTGCGGATGAATAGACAAGCCTGAAGGGTGGGGTGGATCAGGCGAACAGGTCGTCCTGCACTGACAGCCGTTTCAGCTGTTCGTTGATCCACTGGGGGTTTTTGATCAGTCGTGCTTCTACCCACTCGGGGTTTTGGGCGACGGCCTCACGCACCCAGACCGGGTAACGCTCCAGCGTGGCTGAGAGCCAGGCCTTCACGTTGTTCTGGATGCGATCTCGGACTTCCTGCACATCGACCAGGCCGCAGTAGGCAATGGGCGACAACGGGCTGCAGCCCACCACGCGCAGGCAACTCACAAATGAAAAGGGTTGTCGGTCCTTCTCCCGTTCCGTGAAAATCCAGCGCAGCGTGTCGAATTTTTCTTCCAGCGGCTTGTCCGGGTCGGCCAGATGGCTGATCTCCTGCAGAAGTCGCCAATGCAGGAAGACGATGTCTTCCTCGCTCCATTCGACAGGTGATGCCTCATCGTCCAGCAGGGCGTCGATAGCACCCTGATCGGTGATGGCTTCAGGTCGCTTGTGCGAGGCTGCTGGCAAAGTTTGGAATACGAACCCCGCAGCAGCGGGGTTGAATGCAGGTGGAAATACGCTCGGGTTCAGCATGGTTGCCTCCAAAAAAGCGAAGGCAACGCGCACCAGGGGTGAGGGCGAATGCCCGCACGGGGTGGTGAACTGTCGGTACAGAACCGACGGCTAGGGGATGAAACTCCTGGGCTGGCTTGAAGGCGGTACGAAGCGCCTTGACCGGTGTGCCAGCGACCGATCGAAGAAAACTTTCGGGGGGAGGGGCAGTGGAAGCAGGGTGCGTCCATCTTGCAGTCACCTCGGAAGCCGCTTCGGTAGCGTTATGGGACTGGCACCGCGAACGGTGCTGCGACAAACATGCTGACTCTCAACCCGCAAGGCAGGGGGGCAGATATCTATCAGAAACTCCAGGGCTTGCCTTGTTTGAATGCAGGGCCAGCTGCTGCATGGCGTAAAGGTAGCGGCGCCGGAATGTTCGGTCAAGCCCGAAAAGCCACCAAGTTCACGCAGATGTCGAAAAGGTGCGCAAGTGGCAACCATTGCCCGTGGTGAATGCAGGCGAGGGTGCGGATGATTGCTCGCAACATGACCTTCCGAGGAGTCCGAGCATGTCTGACATTCAAATTGTGAAAATGGATGAGGGTGGCGTCAACGCCCGCATCCTTGCCAAGGAAACCAAGGCGGATTTCCGCCGCATTGAGGCGGCCAGCTTGAAGATGCGGGTTCGCTTTACGAGCGCTGAAGGCAAGCGCTTCTTTGTCCGCCTGTTCAGCACGCTTCAACTCAATACCCACTTCATTTCGGTGATCGCCCGGACCCGGCTGGATCACGACGACGTTGCCAAAGTGGAGGCCGCCCTGCGCGCGAAGATGGACGCCGTAAGCGAAAACCTCAACAAGGCCATCGACGGTGCGGAAGCCTTGTTCAAGAGTCATGGCGTTACCAGCGTGGCAACCTATGACACGGTTCCGCTTGAAGTTGATGTGGGCGTAATGTCATCGGCTGGTCGGCGCTACCTGGAGGTTTTGGGGAAGCTTGATCAGCTCATGCCACTGTTACAAACCCTGGAGATTCATGAGGTCATTACGGCGCAGGCGGTGGACATTCAGCGGGCGGGTCTGAAGCGGCAGGTTCGCGATGTGGCCAATGGGGCTCGCAACTTTGCGATGGGGTTGCGGCGGCGGATGAATGCACTGGGGAATCGAGACAGCATCGACACGGGTGACGTCTCTGCTGTGCCTGAACACACAGCTGCTGCTGATGTAGAGACTGTGACACTGGGTGATGGTGCTCAGGGTAGCACCACGGTATCTCAGCTGGCCGAGAACGCCGATGCCGGTCTTGATCAATAGCGGTGAGTTTCAAAAAATTGAAGCTGGAAGACAGCAGCATGAGTGCCACGTGAAAGATCCCGAGACGTTGGCTCTTTTGTGTTGGCGAAGCTTCCATCGACTTATGCCTGCCTGTTGAACCGCGTAAAGTGAGAAAAAGTTGCCAGTTCTGCTAACCAAATGTTTGTGGATTTTCCACTGTTTGATCAGCGGCGTCGCAGTCGATACCTGCCCTCCTTTTGAAAAATCTTCGGGACCTTAACCGGTCTGCCTGCTGTTTCGTTCGCACGAATCAGCCGGAACATCACTCGCAACTTGCGTGATACCTAAAAGTTACGAGTTAGCTTTGTCAAATTTCATCAACATCGCATGACCGGAACGCCTGCGGAGTATTGAAGAGTTCAGCGTTCCTACCGGCATGCGCAATCCCGACCTAGCGTGGCCGCGACAGTGCGGGTCAAGTCCTTATGCGGCGCATGCCGTGACGGGGTCAGATCATGCCAAAACTCGCTTCAATTTCCACCTCTAATGCGTTGACAACTTCCAATGCATCGCTTGTGCTGCCAGAAACTGGTTTTCTGCGGCAGCCGCAAGTGCTGGCGTTCGTTCCTATTTCAAAGTCCACCTTGTGGAGGCGGATTCAGGCACGGACTTTTCCGGCACCTGTCAAGCTTTCGGAACGTGTCACTGCTTGGCGTGCTGAGGATGTTCGGCGTTGGATTGCAGTCCAGGGCGGATTGGATAGCCTGGACAAACGCTCATAGCACTGGTTGCCATACACAACAAAAGCGCGGCGCAACAGGTGGCCTCACTCTCGATAATCTGGACTATTCTTTATGCCCCAGCATCGAGAACAGACCATTTGACGGGAAATTAACCTAATGCACGTTAGACTCCGGCGTGGGCGGGTGTTTAGCAGCACCTACTTGTGGAATGAATAAATTTGTCAACGCAAGATGCTATGGGCGATGACCAACTCATGCTGCACTTGCTCAATAGAAGGAGAAAGCCTGTGACCGTACTTGTAGCATATGCGCCACGTCCAGAAGGGCAAGCGGCTCTGGATAAAGGTATAGAAATCGCAAAGCAAACGAACGAACGTTTGATAGTTGTAAATGCTAGTCCTGGCGGTCACAAAGAAGATCCGTCTATGGCGGCTGTTCATGATGTCATGCGGGTAGAGAAAATGCTCGTGGCATCCGGTCTCGACGCCGAATTTAAGCACTTTGTTCGAGGAAAGAGCGCCGTTTCAGAAATTGAAGAATTGGTCGACTCTCTTCAGGTCTCTGTGCTTGTGATCGGCCTGCGAAAACGAACCGCTGTGGGAAAACTCATTCTGGGCAGTGTAGCCCAGGAGATACTGCTCTCGGTTTCATGCCCGGTGTTGGCAGTGAAGACCCACTAATTTCCAATTGGAGGAAACGAAGGGGTTCTGTCGCAGTATGCATACGACAATCCGGCCTTTGCTTGATTTCCGAAAGCGATCGATCAACGGCATCTTGAAAACAGTCTTCAAACGCCTTTATTACCCGCTGGAACGGTGAACTTCGAGGGCCGTGATCTGATCAGAAAGTTCGGCAATATCTCACGGATCAATCAGAAGACCGCTTCCATCGTCTGGTGGCGCGTGTCACTCGCACCACTTAAGCGCGTCACAAACGTGTAGTCAGTCGACGTAGCGACAACGGCAACTAACTCCGGATTGCTTGACGCAATGGCTTGCCAGTCGCATCAACGATGACCAGTGTTCTGATGCCCGTCAACGTGTCGCTTAGAAGCTTCAATTGCTGATTGGCTTTGGTCAATCCGACTTTTTCTTTCTTCCAAGTCGGCAGGCCTAGCTGAATACCATTCAGGGCATGACTGGTTGAAACAAAACCAATTGCAGTACGTCACCCATTGTTCGATCGGCATCGGCATCGGTGACGTGTGCGGAACCGTTTCCTTCGCATACAGCGGTCTGGCTATGCCAAGCAGGTGTTGTGCAAAGTCGGCGTACATTTGCCACGGCCGTGTGGCGTTCGCATTGGCCAACGTGTTGCGCGAAATCGTCGAGCAGTGAAAGTCCATGTGGTGCAGCCGATTGGCTTGTGCACGCAGGCTTACTTCGATATCGCGCAACGACTCTCGGTAGGTCAATTGCGCAAACGCTATGGTGAATAATTGATCCAGGCACGAGAGGTCTTTGATCTTGTGGTCGCCATGATGCTTGGCTACGCAGCGTCGAAAAGTGATCATGGGTAGATAGGCCATGAGCTGATAAAACACGAGCCTGCCTTGGTGCATGCCCACCCTTCGCCCTACTGCGCAAAAGAGCATAAGTTTGATGCGCGGCTTTCAAATCGAGACCAGACTGAAATGCCGAATTCTGCTAGCGAATCATTAAATTACGAAGCCCTGCTGTGAGATCGTTGGGACACTACTAAGTCAAATCCTGAACTATGGCACTTCGTCGGAAAGGACTTCCCTCTACATCCCCGCGTAATTAGGTCCACCGCCCCCTTCGGGCGTGACCCACACAATGTTCTGCGTCGGGTCCTTGATATCGCAGGTCTTGCAGTGCACACAGTTCTGCGCATTGATCTGCAGGCGGTCGGTGTTGTCTTCGTTCTTCACGAATTCGTAGACTCCCGCCGGGCAGTAACGCGCCTCCGGTCCGGCAAACTTGGCCAGGTTGATGTTCACCGGGACGGAGGCGTCTTTCAGCGTCAGGTGGGCAGGCTGCTGCTCTTCATGCGCCACATTGCTGATGAAGATGCTGGAGAGCCGATCAAAGGTGAGCTTGCCATCGGGCTTGGGATAGTCAATCGGGGTGCACTCGGCCGCCGGTTTCAGGTATTCGTGGTCGGCCTTGGTGCGGCGCAACGTCCAGGGCATGTGACCCCGCAGGGTGAACTGCTCCAGACCATTCATCAGGGTGGCCACCGTCAGGCCCCACTTGAACCAGGCCTTGAAGTTGCGCGACTTGTTGAGTTCGGTAAACACCCAGCTCTGCTTAAAGGCCTCGGGGTAGGCACTCAATTCATCGTGCTGGCGCTGGGTCAGCAGTGCGTCATAGGCGGCTTCGGCGGCCAGCATGCCGGTCTTGATGGCGGTGTGGCTACCCTTGATGCGGCTCACGTTCAGGAAGCCGGCATCGCAGCCCACCAGGGCGCCACCGGGGAATACCGTCTTGGGCAGGGACATCAGGCCACCGGCCGTGATGGCCCGCGCTCCGTAGGACAGGCGCTTGGCGGTCACTTCACCCTTGGCGTTTTCCAGGTAGTAGCGGATGTTGGGATGGGTCTTCCAGCGCTGGAATTCCTCAAACGGGCTCAGATACGGGTTGCTGTAGTTCAGACCGGTGACAAAGCCCAGAACGACCTTGTTGTCTTCCATGTGGTACATGAAGGAGCCGCCATAGGTCTGCTCGTCCATGGGCCAGCCGGCGGTGTGCATGGCGAAACCAGGCTGGTGGCGGGAGGGATCAATCTCCCACAGCTCCTTGATGCCAATGCCGTAGGACTGGGGGTCACAGCCTTCGTCCAGCTTGAACTTGGCAATGACCTGTTTGCCCAGGTGGCCACGGGCACCTTCGGCAAAGATGGTGTATTTGCCCAGCAGTTCCATGCCGATCTGGAAGTTTTCACCGGGGTTGCCGTCCTTGCCGACGCCCATATTGCCGGTGGCGACACCCTTGACGGAACCGTCTTCGTTGTAGAGCACTTCGGCTGCGGCAAAGCCGGGGAAGATTTCCACACCGAGGCTCTCGGCCTGTTCTCCAAGCCATTTGGTGAGAGCGCCCAGGCTGATGATGTAGTTGCCGTGGTTCTGGGAGCAGGCAGGCAGCAGGAAGTTGGGCATGCGAAAGGCGGACTTTTCGCTCATGAACAGGATGGCGTCATCCGTCACCGGCTGGTTCAGGGGAGCGCCCATTTCCTTCCAGTTGGGGAAGAGTTCATTCAGGGCAATCGGGTCCATGATGGCGCCCGAGAGGATGTGGGCACCGGGCTCGGAGCCTTTTTCCAGGACGACCACGGAGACTTCCGTGCCTTTTTCTGCAGCCAGTTGTTTGAGGCGGATGGCGGTGGACAGGCCGGCGGGGCCGCCGCCCACGACCACCACGTCGTACTCCATCGCTTCACGGGGGCCGAATTGGGCAAGAATTTCTTGGTAGGTCATATTGAACCTGTAAATGTCATGGTTAAGCGACTAAGACTTGCTAGAAGAATTGGTCAAGGATTGCAAAGAGGTGTGGTAGCGCTCAGTCCAAGATTGAGTGCCATTGACGCTTACGCCCACGCGTCGCAATAGACCATCCGACAATCCGTAAACCAGCCCGTGAACCTCAATGCGCTGCCCCCTGTACCAGGCTCGTCGAAGGATGGTCGTGCGACACACGTTGGCGACCTGCTCAACTACATTTAGTTCGCATAGTCGTGTTCCTCTATCAGTTTCGTTGTGGGTGGCCGCCAGTCGCGCTTCATGCTTGTGAGCGATGTCCTCGACATGTCGCAACCAGTTGTCCGCCAAACCAACTGAACGATGCTCAGCCACTGCCTGTACCCCACCGCAGCCATAGTGGCCTACGACCATGATGTGTTCCACCTTTAGTGTCTCCACGGCGTACTGCAGCACGGAGAGGCAGTTCAGGTCAGAATGAACAACTAGATTTGCTAGGTTGCGGTGCACGAAAACTTCGCCCGGTTGCAAGCCAAGAATTTCATTTGCGGGAACACGGCTATCGGAACAGCCAATCCAGAGAAAGCGTGGTGCCTGCTGATGCGCCAGTCGAGTGAAGTAATCGGCGTCGGCGGCAACACATTGAGCCGACCAGGCCTTGTTGTTGGCGAAAAGGCTGTCGAGACTGCACATGGTGACGTTCCGCTCGGGTCTCACATGGTCTCAGCGTGCAGTTCACGCCCGATCAGCATGCGACGAATCTCGCTCGTGCCTGCGCCGATCTCGTACAGCTTGGCGTCACGCCACAGGCGCGGTGTCGGGTATTCATTGATGTAGCCGTTGCCACCCAGCGTTTGAATCGCCTCGCCGGCCATCCAGGTGGCCTTCTCCGCCAGATACAGGATCGCGCCGGCGGCGTCCTTGCGAAGGGTCCGCGCATGGTCAGTCCTGTCGCATGCCTGCCCCAGCGCGTAGCCATAAGCGCGGCAGGCTTGCCAAGTGGTGTACATGTCGGCAAGTTTGCCCTGGATCAGCTGGAATTCGCCGATGCTCTGGCCGAACTGCTTGCGGTCGTGCGTGTAGGGTAGAACCACGTCCATGCAGGCGGCCATGATGCCAAGCGGTCCACCGCAAAGAACCGAGCGCTCATAGTCGAGTCCTGACATAAGCACCTTTACCCCGCCGCCTTCGACTCCAAGCACATTCTCGACTGGCACTTCGCAGTCTTCGAAGAACACGGGGTATGTATTTGAGCCGCGCATACCGAGCTTGTCCAGCTTGTTGCCGAACGAGAGGCCTTTGAGCCCGTCCTTTCCCTTTTCTATAATGAAGGCGGTCACACCACGTGGCCCAGCGTCATTGTCGGTCTTTGCGTAAACAACCAGCGTGTCGGCATCCCCGCCGTTGGTGATCCACATTTTGGAGCCGTTGAGTATGTAGTGGTCGCCTTTCCTATCTGCGCGCAATTTCATACTGACGACGTCTGAGCCCGCATTCGGCTCGCTCATTGCCAACGCGCCGACGTGTTCGCCGCTCACCAGGCTTGGCAGGTACTTGCGCTTTTGCGCTTCGTTACCGTTGCGGTGAATCTGGTTGACACAGAGATTGGAATGCGCACCGTAGGACAGTCCGACGGAAGCTGAGGCGCGCGAAACTTCCTCCATCGCGATCATGTGGGCAAGATAGCCCAAGTTAGTCCCACCGTATTCTTCCGTTACCGTCATGCCATGCAAGCCCAAGTCGCCGAGCTTCTTCCACAAGTCGGCGGGGAAAAGATTGTCGTGGTCAATCGCTGCTGCGCGCGGTGCGATCTCGTTCGCCGCGAAGCTTCGCACGGTATCTCGCAACATTTCGATGGTTTCGCCGTGATTGAAATCCAGGTAGGGAACTTGTGCCACAGTGTGTCTCCTTGCATGTCCGTTTGGAACGTAATAAAAATGGATCGAGTTGCGTTTCATTTACTCCGTTAAGTACGCGAATTCGATGGAAATGTGTTGACCGATACTGGCCCGCCAACGATCTGTTCACAGTGAACTAGGTGGCATCCCAATCCATGGTCATATGTAGTTGTGGAAGGCGAAGCCATACTTTTGAGTAATGCTTAATTCAATGTTCCCGCTCTCTTCGCGGCCTCTCGGTCTATGGTTCCAGAAGGCGTTCTCGGTAGGCTGGATGCAAATACGATGTACTTTGGTTTTTTGTAGCGCGCAATTCTTTGACCAACAAATTCTGTAAGGACCTCTGCAGAGACGACCTGCCCACTGTGGAGCAGGCACACTGCCTTGATCGCTTCTCCCCACTGCTCGTCAGCTACTCCAAAAACTACTGCTTCGGCCACCGCGGGGTGAGACAGCAGTACTCTCTCTACCTCGGCCGGGTAAACGTTTTCTCCACCGGGTTTAATAAGCTGCTTCGATGGTGCACGACCGGCATACCAAAGGTTGCCATTGAGATCCAATCGACCCAGATCCCCAGTGTGGTGCCAGTCGTCAACGAATGTCATTGCATTGTCGTGTTCCAGATTCCAGTAGCCCTTGAATACCAAAGGCCCGCGAACCAGAATTTCCCCCACAGACCCGCTTGGAACCGGCTTTTCGTGGACGTCAACAAGGGACACTGTGTGCAGAGGTACTACTTTTCCAGCACTGCCAGGACAATCTGAATATCGACCCATAGAGATGGCGCCCGACGTTTCCGTTTGACCGTATGCAACCCAAAATTCTGTTGACTGACACCACGCAGAAAATTTCTCGATGGTTTGTGGCGTGTCAATACCAGACACGATCTTGAGTTTCGATAGCCTAGATCCTGATTTCTCTGCTGCTTCAAGAACCGTAGTAAGCATAGGTGGAAATGAACCCATGACCGTTCCCAGCCCCTCATCAATCAGACGAACTATTTCCGCAGGATCAAAGCCGGGAAGAAGCATGGTTTTGCCGCCAGCCAAGAGCGTACTTAGCATCGTGCCAATTCCAGCCAGATGGAATAGAGGCAGCGCACCGAGGTACGCGTCTTCACTGTCCAGCTTCCAAGCTGTTTGTAAATGGAACGCAGCAGTCAACAGTCCGCGGTGGGATAGCAGTGCCCCACGCGAATAGCCCTGGACAGCGGCAGTATGCAAGATCAGTAAACCAGCGTCGTCATTGATGGCAGCAGGCATTGCATCGTGTGCCTCACGGTAAAGCTCGCTCACGGGCCGGCATTCGAAGCCGATCACCTTTCCCACGCTGAATAATTGCAAGGAGGAAATGGCTTGCGGTATCAGTGCTTGCAGTCCTTCGGACACGATCAACACGCTTGGGGTTGTGTCCTTCAATATATGGGCAACTTCCAGCGCAGATAGTCGCCAGTTAACGGGTACAAGAATTGCCCCCAAGTACGCGGCAGCGCCTAAGGCATCGGCAAACTCCTGACAATTGTGTGCAAGGATGGCGATTCGGTCACCCGGCTTCACCGCGCAGGCGGCCAACCCTGCCGCCATGCGTGTGCAACGCTTTGCATACTCCTCGTATGTGGTTTGCTGACTTCCTGCAATAAAGGCAATCTCGCGGCCATGGACAGCGGCGTTATGTTCAATCAGGTTTCTCAGTGTAAAGGAGCGGAGTGGCATAGGAAGCGTTTCTCTGTTGAACCTGCATTTCCAGGTTCTGTTACTTAGACAACGTGGAAAACGGAAATGGCTTGAACCAGACCTGCAGCCTGCACCCTAAGCGACTCGGCATCCATCCGACCAGTATCCCCGTGTGAGGCGTTGGGGGTTCTATCTGGTTCTGTAGCCAAAAGGGTCGGAGTGGCATAGGAGGCGTTCCTCTGTTGTGACCCCGGCTGATTTTGAGCGCGCAGCGATTCGCTTAGCGAAACTTGGTGAAATCAGGCTTACGTTTTTCCAGGAACGCATTTGCGCCCTCTTGCTGCTCGCCCGTTTCAAAATAGCTGGGCGCCATTTCCTGGAGCATTTCATTCATGTCCTTACCCATGATGGGCCGCATGTGGTCATAGAGGGAACGTTTTACGATACGAAGGCAGGTTGGGCTGAGAGACAATGCTTCGTCGGCAAATTTACGAACCTCTTCGTCGAGCTTTTCCTTAGGCACCACGGAGTTGACCAATCCCCAGTCATACGCTTGCTGGGCAGAGTAGCGACGACAAAGCATCCACAACTCGCGTGCACGTTTGTGGCCCAGTACATTTGCTGCATGGGCCACGATGTAACCACCTGCGGGCGAGCCGACACGGGGTCCATTTTGACCGAAAATGGAGTGTTCAGAGGCAACCGTAAAATCGCAAAAATAGGCCATATGGTGACCTGCACCAATGGCGTAACCATTCACCCGTGCAATCACCGGCTTCGGGCACTCCACAATTTGCCGGTTGAATGTGAAATTAAAATCCTGCAGTCCACTTTTGCCGCCGCTGTCTTTTTCCCAATTCACGTCGCCGCCCACGCAGAATGCGCGCTCTCCGGTCCCGGTCAGGACGACAACGCCTACTTTTGGATCATGCGTAGCGACTTCTAGCAGACGCTGCATTTCAACCATGTTGTCACCAGTAAATGCGTTCAGCTTTTTTGGGCGATTGATGGTAATGGTTCCAACGTAGTCCTTGACTTCCATGTAAATTTCTTTTTCCGACATTGCTGTGCTCCTTAGGTAATAGTGGGGGTTTTAGGTGGTAATTTGAGAAAGTGAACGAAATGCAGTGAGGCGACCCTGTATGCACCTTTCATCTTTGTTGCGAGGGCGTTAAATCTTGAAGATGGGCGCGCGGCGCTCTTCAAATGCTTTGAGGCCTTCGCTCACGTCATCGCTGATCATGGCCTTAGATGCAACCACTTCCTCAAGCTTCAAGCCATCTGTGAGCTGCATCTCTAACCCTTGCCTTGCGAGATGCTTCATGGCGGAAATTCCACTCTTGCTGCGTGTCGCGAGCTTCGTGCAATACTCAATGGTCGCCTCATTCAGTTTTTCTGGGTCGACGATGTGGTTTACTAGTCCCCATTGCAATGCAGTAGGTGCGTCGATCCAACTTGCGCTAAAAAACAGATCGAGGCTGCGTCGCAGGCCGACAATTCTGGTTAGACGTTGTGAGCCACCAAAGCCTGGAACTAGGCCGTATTGGGCATGCTGATCGCCAAAGCGAAAATCACTGGAGGCAAAGACAACGTCACATGCCAGCATTAGTTCACCGCCACCGGCCAGTGCCAGACCTTGGCAAGCGGCAACAACTGGAAGCTCACTGTTCTCAAGTCTTCGCAGTACCTGGTGACCGTAAGCAATAAAGTCGCCAATCTTCTTAGAATCGGAACGCAAGGTTTTTGCTTCAGTGAGGTCCGCGCCTGTGCAAAAGTGTTTCCCTTGAGCCCGTACTAATATTACGCGGACACCTGATTGGTCTGCCTCGAACGTATTCAGCGCTTGTTCAATAGCACGAAATGCCGCGTTGGAAAGTGCATTGAGCGCTTTGGGGTGAGCCAACTCGATGACGCCGACGGCACCAATGCGACTGGTTTGAACTATTGCTTGGTCACTCATCGAGAACTCCTCTTTATGTATTGCAATGCGTCTTTTCCTGCACGTTCACGTGCTACCACCAACTTCATGATTTGCGGCGGACCTTCACCGATTTCAAATCCCATCACATCTCTCAATCGCTGTTGGTGTGGCAGATCCATCGACCACCCGTAATGGCCTGAAGTAAGAATGCATTGATGCAGGGCATCAAAAGCAATTCTCGGCCCCATAGACTTAACCATGGCCGATTCAGCTGTGTAGGGAAGGCCTGCGTCGTGCAACGCTAGGCCGTGGTAGCACAATTGCCGGAATGCGGCGATCAGTGTTTCAAATTCAACAATGGGGAAAGACACGCCCTGGTACTGCACAATGGGCGCACCCATGGCCGTACGTTCTTTGGTGTAATCCCAGGTTTCATCTATCGAAGCCTGTGCAGCAGATAGGCATAAAAGTGTGAGCAGTATTCGGCTGTAGTCGAAGCCCTGCATGACCTGTGTAAATCCCTTGCCTTCCTTGCCGATAAGGTTTTCCAAAGGCACATGCACGTCGTCAAAGAAAACCGATCCACGGCCAATGATTTTTCCACCCAAGTCGTTCAAGCGACTACTGGAAATTCCGGGAAAATCCATGGGTACTAAGAACGCACTTACGCCATGCGCCCCTTCTTCCGGAGTGCCGGTACGTGCAAAAACGACCAGTGCATCGGCCTGGTCACAGAAGGTAATCGAAGTCTTCTCGCCGGACAGCACGTAGCCGAGATCCGTACGGCGTGCCCTGAGTTGCAGATTTGCTGCATCAGCGCCACCGCGTGGTTCGGTCATTCCGAGCCCAACAATCGCCTCTCCTTGAACAATGCGACTCGTCCATGTCATCGCAATTTCTGGGCTGGCATGCCGATAGAGAAGGCTGCCCATCAGGGAGCCCATCATCTGTACCGTGGCGATATTGAAGTCGCCGTATGCAATTGCTTCTGTAATGAGTCCGGCTGTAACCCCGCTCTCCCCAATCCCGCCAAACTCTTCGGGTATGTCAGCGCCGATCAAGCCAAGTGTCCCCATTTGCCGGATCAAGGCCCTGTCAATCTTTCCTTTAGATTCACGCTTTTGATAGTCGGGTCGGAGCTCATTACGAGCAAAGCGTCGCGCCATCTCGAGCAGCGCGTTTTGATCGTCATTGAATAGCATTTTGTCTTCCGGATTTTATAGAACAGGTGTTAGTTAGTCTAATGCTATCTCATCAAACACAAATGCGCAACCAAAGAGCACATTGGAACGTCATCGTTCCTGTGAAATCTCCCTAAAAAAACGGAATTTCTTTGGTTTCTTCAGGGTGCTGAAAATATCAGCTATCAGTTAAGTTGGACTATTGACTGTTAGTTAGAATTGTGTTGAAATGGTCAGGATGCGGTCGCATAAAAGTGCCCTGGGTGCGCTAGTCGTTCCCGCTCTCGGTGTGACATGTTTTGAGATTGCAATAACAACTGGAGATGCAAATGCCTTACAAGTCCGTTTATCGTTCCAACCTTTTTGAGGGCAAGGTGGTCATCGTCACCGGAGGCGGCAGTGGGATCGGTCGCTGTACTGCGCACGAGTTGGCATCACTGGGCTGTCACGTGGCGCTCGTGGGGCGCAATCTCGAAAAGTTAGTTAGCGTTCAGGCGGAGATTGCCGAAGACGGTGGACTTGCCAGCACTCATGTTTGTGACATTCGTGAGGAAGCGCAGGTCATTGAGGCCATTGATGCAGTGCTGGTGCAGCAAGGACGGATTGACGGTCTGGTGAACAATGCGGGTGGGCAGTACCGATCAGAGATGAAAGATATCTCGACAAAAGGTTTTGAGGCCGTTGTGAAAAATAACCTGGTTGGCGGCTTCTTGTTCATGCGTGAGGTGTACAGGCGTTGGATGGAGCAGAACGGTGGTTCCATCGTCAATGTTATAGCTGACATTTGGAATGGATGGCCCAATTACGCGCATTCAGGTTCTGCGCGCGGGGGTATGTTGACGCTTTCTGAGACCGCCGCAGGCGAGTGGGCATGGGCGGGTGTAAGGGTCAACACGGTGGCTCCTGGAATCGTCGCTTCCAGTGGTTTCGATACCTATCCCGAGGAAACGTGGCAACACATTCGAGGTCTCAGCGAAAAAGTACCGATGGGGCGATTCGGAAATGAGTCAGAGGTCGCAGCGGCCATTGTCTATTTGCTGTCGCCAGCATCCTCATATGTTACCGGGACCTGCTTGCGGGTAGACGGAGGTAGTCCGAACGCACGTCAAACCTTAGATCTACGCCCTCCATCACGAAATACGCAGTATGAAGGCTTTCACAGAGCCAAACCAACTAGGCAATAGATTCAAATTCGACCGCTATTGGTCTTGGGCGGAAAGACCTCGGTACCAATTATTGAGAGGGAAATCAACTATGAATCTGGAATTCACCGCAGGCGAGCAGGCTTTTCGGGAAGAGGTGCGTAATTGGGTCAAGGCGAACTTGCCAAGTGACTTGCCCCACAAAGTGCATAACGGATTGCGTCTGACGCGTGACGACATGCAACGGTGGTACAAGATACTTGGTAAGAAAGGGTGGCTCTGCGTCGGCTGGCCAAGAGAATTTGGGGGACCTGGATGGACCGCCGTTCAAAAGCATTTGTTTGAAGACGAATGTTCTCTTGCGGGTGCTCCGCGCATCGTATCGTTTGGGCCAATCATGGTGGCACCGGTGATCATGGCATTTGGGAGCAAAGAGCAGCACGCCCGTTTCTTACCAGGCATTGCGAGTGGGGCGATATGGTGGAGCCAGGGTTACAGCGAACCAGGTGCTGGCTCAGATTTGGCCTCGGTCAAGACCCGTGCTGAGCGCTTTGGAAACCACTTTCTGGTGAATGGGCAAAAGACGTGGACAACACTTGGCCAATACGGTGACTGGATATTTTGTCTTGTGCGAACCTCAAACGAAGGGAAGCCACAAAATGGGATTTCTTTTTTACTGATGGACATGAAATCGCCCGGCATAACACTGCGCCCAATCCGATTGCTAGATGGCGAGTGTGAAGTGAATGAAGTATTTTTTGACAACGTTGAAGTTCCGATCGAGAACCTTATTGGCGAAGAAAACAAGGGTTGGACGTATGCAAAGCATTTGCTCAGCCACGAAAGAACGGGTATTGCCAACGTCAACCGCGCGAAGCGTGAATTGGAGCGACTTAAGCGAATTTCTAAGGAAGAGGGCGTTTATGGTGATGCCCGATTCAGAGACCAAATAGCCAAACTTGAAGTAGATATCGTGGCCCTCGAGATGCTTGTACTGCGGGTGTTGAGCGCCGAAAAGTCCGGCAAGCAATCACTCGATATCGCAGGATTGCTCAAGATTCGTGGCAGCGAAATACAGCAGCGCCTAGGTGAATTGATGATGCTCGCTGCGGGTCCATTCAGCCTACCGCATATTCCACAGGCTATGGAAGCTGGTTGGCAGGGTGATCATGTTGGCGCCATGCACTGCGCAGTATTGGGCGCGCAGTATTTTAATCTGCGCAAAACCAGTATTTACGGTGGAACGAATGAAGTACAACGGAATATCGTCGCGCAGACCGTTCTTGGATAAAGGTAAACACAATGGACTTCAACCTATCAGAAGAAAACGAACAATTGCGAGATGCGATACGCAAGTGGGTAGATCGGGACTACAGCTTTGCACGGCACCGTGCTATCGTGCAGGAAGGGGGCTTTTCACGAAAAGCCTATTCCGAGTTGGTTGAATTGGGTGTGGCAGGACTGTACGTGCCGGAGACTCTTGGGGGGCTGGGTATGGGGCCGATCGAGGGTATGGTCGTGATGGAAGAACTCGGCAGGGGTTTGGTGTTGGAGCCCTTTGCCCACACATTGATGTCGGGCGTGCTACTAGGCCAATCACCCCACGCGCACGTGAAAGCAGCTTGGTGCGAAAAAATGGTGGCAGGTGAAGCGCTGATCGTACTGGCTTATCAGGAACGGCAATCCCGCTATCGTCCCGATGTTTGTATTACAGAAGCGTACGAGACTGCAACGGGGTGGGAGATCACAGGTGTGAAGAGCATCGTCGCCGCGGGTGACATGGTAGATGCGTACGTGGTTCCCGCTGTGGTGCAAGGGAATTTGGCATTGTTTGTTGTTGATCGAAAAGCTGCAGGGGTCACAACAAGGGGTTACTTAACCCAAGATGGCAGCCGTGCCGCAGAACTGGTACTTGAAAAGGTTTCAGCTAACATGCTGAACGAGCACGGCAAAGATTCACTGGAATACGCGCTGGATGTGGGGGTTGCCGCACTGTGCGCGCAGGCGGTGGGGATGATGGAAGCGACGCTTGCGTTGACCGTGGACTATATGAAAACCCGTAAACAGTTTGGCGTTGCAATTGCCAGCTTCCAGGCTCTGCGTCACCGCGTTGCGGATATGAAAATGCAACTCGAATTGGCGCGCTCCATGAGCTACTATGCAAGCCTCAAATTGAATGCGTCCCGTGAAGAGCGTCGTCTCGCCATCAGCCGAGCCAAAGTTCAGTTGGGGGAGTCTATGCGATTTGTTGGCCAGCAGGCGATTCAGTTGCATGGTGGCATTGGCATGACCGACGAATATATGATTAGCCACTACTTTAAGTCGCTCACGCAAATGGAAATGACATTTGGGGATACGTTGCACCACCTGCAGGAAGTTTCCACCCTCATGCGCGATACAGCGGGCGTGTTTTAGTAGAGTAGCATTGACGTATTGAAGCAACGAAATTGACGTAAATGGCATCTGAAAGTGAAATTCACACTCGTGACCGACTCCTCCTTGAGGCTGCGCGGCTATTCCGGTATCACGGGTATGCCCAAACAACACTGCGTGAAATTGCGGATGCAACCGGAATCAAAGCCGGCAGTATTTACTATCACTTTGACTCCAAGGAAGATATTATTGCCGAGGTGTTGGACAGGGGAATCCAGATGGTTGGCGAAGCAGTTCGCCAACGCGTTGATGCACTGCCGGAAAATGCAACCTCACGGGAAATCATTGCCGCAGCAATCGAAGGACATCTATGGGGCGTACTCCATCATGGAGATTTTTCTTCGGCAAATATCCGTGCTTATGGGCAGGCCCCTGTTGCAGTAAAAAGTCGACATAGAACTGCGCGACGCGCCTACTCAGATTATTGGCACAAACTTTTTAATGACGCAATTGTGAAGGGTGATTTGCGAAAAGACTGCAATCTGGACATTATTCAGATGTTTGTGTTGAGCGCGTTGAACTGGACAGTGGAGTGGTACAACCCGCAAAAAGGATCCTTGCGGGTTTTCGTTGGAGACATTACCAAAATTGTGTTCGATGGCGTCTTTGAGCGCCGCTAAACTGAAGATCGTTGCGTACGCCTATCACAGGTTGTTGGGCACATTGGTACAAGTGGCACTCCAGTAGATGTGCACATTCAGGAATGCTGACTGATCTCCTATGTCTTGGACCGGCGTCTGAGATCGCAAAGTTTCCTTGTTAAAGTTGAATAACACGGGCATCCGTCTAGACTCGCACGTTTTTACAGACGAAGCACGTGCTGCCGTCCAACGCGCCATTTTCTGCCGGTGTGACGTGCGTGGACAATTTCAACCGATGCCGGTACCAGATGAAGTGCTGAGCTGGATCCTGATCTTTGCTCACCACACTTCATAAGTCGGTTTCATGCGGCCCTGGAATTTTCTGACCATTCAGTTCATCAAGTCAAACGTAAGAAATGGGATGGACGCTCCCACCTTTAGCGGCATCGTAGTGTGCCTAAGTGGAGGTGCAAATCAACCACTTGAACAGAAGGAGCGTCCATTGCTTACACTGGTCCTTATCGGACATAGGGGATAAGAATTTTGGGGCGCCCTGAAACGACGGGGCATGCACACCCATTCCATGTACCAGTTTGAGATCGAGTGCGTGGCCGCGTGGATGGATGGCCCGCTGCGAAGTCACGCCCCGATGGCCACGCAAACTCCTCCGCTTATGGCCAGTCAAACTCCCCCACCTGGTTGCCGCGTGAGCTTGAACTGATACGCGGTTTCATGGCGGCTCGCTTTTGAGCCAGGCAAGACGTTACTTTCTCCCCCTCACCAATGAGGGTACTGGAGTGAACGTTTTGAAGCCACATCTGCAAACCACCATTTGGACCTTGCTTAAAGCCAAGGCCAGCCAGCGCCAAATCGAGCGTGTGACCGGGATCGATCGCAAGACGATTCGCGCCTATCAGAAGCAATATGTTGCTCAGGAGTCGAACTCCTCCGGGGTGGCCACCGACCCGGCCGTTCAAACTGCTCCACCCTGGCCACCGACTCCACCACCTGAATTGGTGACCGGTGCCTCCATCTGCGAGCCCTATCGCGACTATGTCGAAGCCCAGTTGCGCCTCAAACGCAACGCCATGGCCATCTACCAGGACCTGGTCGATCAGTTCGGCTTCACGGGTGCCTACAACTCCGTCAAGCGCTTTGCCGCCAAGCTGCGCTTTCGCGAACCCGAGCAGTTTGATCGCCTGGAGTTCTCGCCCGGCGAGGAGATGCAGGTCGACTACGGCGAGGGCGCTCCCACCCGCGTGCTAGGTACCACCCGCTACCGCAAACCGCGCCTGTTTGTGGCAACGCTGCGCTACTCCCGGCGCAGCTTTCGCCGTGTGGTCTGGAAGTCCAGCCAGGAGACCTGGGCTCGTCTGCATGAACAGGCATGGCGCTACTTCGGTGGCTCCTGCCGATACGTGGTCCTGGATAACCTGAAGGAAGGCGTGCTCAAGCCCGACATCCACGAGCCAGAACTCAACCCGGTCTTTGCTGCCATGCTCAAGCACTATGACGTCGTGGGTGACCCCGCCCGCGTGCGAGATCCCAATCGCAAAGGCACGGTCGAGAACGCCATCGGCCACACCCAGGCCACCGCCCTCAAGGGCCGCCGCTTTGAGACCATCGAGGAGCAGAACGACTTCCTTGAGCACTGGGAGGTGACTTGGGCCGCCACCCGTATCCAGGGCAGTGAGCGCCGCCAGGTGCAGGCCATGTTCGAAGAAGAGAAGCCCCACCTGCAAGTCCTACCCATCATGGGCATGCAGTATTTCACCGAGTCCCAGCGCACCGTCTACGACACCTGCGTGCGCGTTGACCACAGCAGCTACGCCGCGCGCCCGGCCCCCATCGGCTCCCTGGTTCTGGTGCGCATCTTCGAGCACCGCATCGAGATTCGTGACTTCCAGTCCAAATCACTGCTGCGTACCCACCCGCGCGCCCAGCGCCCAGGATCGGTGATCCTGCCCATTGAGGAACGCGTCTTCAACCCTTCGCGGGAGACCCTGTACATCCTCAACCAGGCCAAGGACATCGGCCCTCAGGCGCACCGGCTGTGCCAGATGCTGTTTGGTGTCGAGGGACGTGTGGGCCAGCGCAAGCTCTGGGGCGCACCTACCCGCATCGCCTGGTCAATTCAGCTTGCGAGCGCGCCATGAGCGATGGAGTCTATAGCTACAAGCACGTCAAGGCGATCACCCACCGACTCGTGGCCGAGGCCCTGGCCGCTATCGATTCTTCGCCAGAAACTCCCCCCGCTCAGGCCGAGCTGCCCCTAACCCAGGAGCACCCCCTCATCCGCAGCCCTGATGAGTACGCAGACCTCTTTGCCCGATGCAGCGCCCAGTCATAGCCCCAACCATTTTTAGACCGAGATATTTCCATGACCCTCAATGAGATCGAACGCGCCCTGCGCGAACTACGCCTGTCCGGCATCGCCGCCACCTTGAACACCCGCGTCATGCAGGCCCAAAGCTCCCAGGAGCCGTTCCTGGACACCTTTGCATCCATGCTTCAGGACGAGTTGGATCGGCGCCGCTCGCGTTTAACAGAGCGTCGATTCAAACAATCCGGACTCGATGAACGGCTGAGCCTGGCTGACTTTGACTGGCGCTTCAACCCCAAGATTCCCAGGCAGGCTTGCTTTGAGCTGCATACCCTCAAATTCATCACCGAAGGCGCCAACGCGCTGATCATTGGCAAACCCGGCACCGGTAAAAGCCACATCGCAAAGGCGGTGGCTTACCAGGCAACACTGCAGGGCTACAGCGTCAAGTACGTCGAGGCCGACAGTGACTTTGCAAGGTTCGGCCTGGCCACTCAGGCTGAGCAAGCCAAGATCCTGAGTACCTACACAGACCCGGATCTGCTTGTACTGGACGATCTCTTTCTGGCCAGACGCATTGCAGAAGTCAGCGCAGAGTTGCTCCAGGCGATCGTCCACCAGCGCTACAAACTGCGCCGCTCCATCGTCGTCACCTCAAACCGCGTGGTCCAGGATTGGGGCAAATATCTAGGCGACACCACCATGGGCAGCACGATCCTGGACCGCCTCATGCACCATTGCAGCATGCTCGACTTTGAAGGAAAGAGCTATCGACTCAGGCAAGCTGCAGCACGAATGGCAGCACCAGCGCCTACTGATTCATAAACGAAGTGCAGGAAGAAATTAACTCAAAACCTCATCACAAAACCCAACCCCAAACGCCATAATCTGACCGTCCTGCCTGGGGGAATTTGACTGGCCATAGGTGGGGGAGTTTGCTGTGGCCATCGGGGGTCACGCATGGCGCCGAGTGTTTCCCGTCCCGCAACCGTTTGGTTTACGGAGCCCGGACGAGCTTGCGGGCTGACTTCATTCGTCGCCATTTTGGGTTGTGGTGGATGCCGCATGGGGTAGCTAGTTTGCTTCACTCGTATGGTGGTGCTGCCGAGCACTCAATTTCTGTTCACGCCTCGCCGCGACACGTCTTCCTCCTGCAATACGAGCTCCGCCAATACCTGCATCGGCGCCTGTCCAGTTGGGTCTTGGCCAGCGACCGAGCAAGGCCATGGCGGTTACTGGTTTGTCTGGACTTTTGCAAGCTTCCCACATAGCTGTTCCAGTGCAGATGCCTGGCACGAAACACCTGTCAAGTAGGCGATAAAAGCGCTATGTGCAAAGAATGCCCATCACTACTTGGCATTCGATGCGCGTGATTCGCGAGCGCTGAAAAAGTCATTTTTCTTATCGTGGCCGTGATACGCCGTCTGTGTCGCAATTCAATTGAAAGTCAACGTCAACCCCATTTTGGTTTGGGCTAGGCGACAGAATTTTCCCAGCGAATTGGGAGATTTATCTAAAGAATTCGACATGCTGAATTGAGGATGAAGCTTTCCACACATTTATTTGATATTTCCAATTTGTTCGAGATGCGGAAGTGCCATTTATTTTGAAAATATTTTTCGACTAAAGTGATCAGTTCACTCATGGAGATGAGCGACGTGGCGCGTACTGGACTTACAGCCGTGTGCTTTTTTAAAGGGCTCAAATGAGATATGCCAGACGACAGGTACTGACTGGACTGGCAACCACGCCTCTGACTGTAGTGGCGATGTTGCACAGTCCTTCAAGTCAAGCCCAAAGTTTTCCGGAGCGCCCTATACGCTTGATTGTGCCCTATGCGGTTGGCGGCTCGACAGACGTGCTTGCGCGCGGACTGGCCGAACAATTGCGCAGGGATCTTGGACAGGCGGTGCTTGTTGAAAACAAGCCGGGGGCAAATACGGCGGTCGGTGCACAAATCACGGCAACCGCGGCGCCGGATGGCTACACCTTGCTAATTTGTACCGGCTCCACGGTGGTCACCAATCCTATGCTATACCCAAAGTTGGCGTACGATCCTGGACGCGATTTGGCACCGATCTCTCTCATCGCTGGCACCCCACTGGTTGTGGCAGTCAACCCCAAATTAGCTGTATACAGCTTAGCCGATTTGATAGGACTAGCTAAGGCGCAGCCTGGAAGACTGAATTACGCATCGACCGGAGCGGGGAGCATGGTTCACTTGGCAACCTTGTTTCTGGAGGCGAGCGCTGGGATTGACATGACACACATTCCTTACAACGGTAGCAGTCAAGCAATTATTGCAACGATTGCTGGTGACGTGCAGATCATTGTGGACTCCATTGGAAGCTCATTGCCGCAGATCAAGGCTGGCAAGTTGCGTGCGATTGCGGTGACCACGCGTGAGCGTTTGAAAGTTTTGCCAGAGGTTCCAACCGTCGCAGAAAGTGGATTCCCAAGCTTCGATGTTAGTGCATGGTACGGAATCATGGCTCCGGCCAAGACGCCTCCGGAGATTATCACGCGGATACATTCAACCATCAGCAAGGTTCTCGTTGACAAAGCCTTTCGAGAGCAGTTCGAAGCGCTCGGTTTGATGGTTCCGGTGCCGATTGGGATACAGGCATATCGTGAATACATCCGTGCTGAAAGTGAGAAGTGGGGTCCAATCATTAAAGCCAAGAAGATTGGTCTGGAATGAACTGCCATGCGCATCGATTCTGGAGCCCGCAACGCCCCGGGAACCTCGGAGTTGCAGTCCAAAGTCGATCTGACTTCGATTCATGCAGAGTCCGGCGCCGGCACGTTGACGACGCAGCACACTACTGCGGAGTAGGGCAGCTAGCCGTGCAGAGCTCATTGCGGTGCGTATGTGATGTCGAAAAAATGCGAGTTTTGCTCTGATCGCACTCGCACCGCAAACAGGTCTTACCTACTCCTCAACAATATTCCGTATTCACTCTCGAAGGATACTTCATATGCGAAGACGTACACTGTTCACAGCCGCCGCATCGGCGTCCATACCCTTCTTGGGTTCAAAGGCTTTTGCCCTAGAGGCCGGTGTTGGTGAGCGAGAAATCGTCATCGGCCAGAGCGCAGTAACAAGTGGGCAGATTGGAGTGCCCATGCAAGGGTTCAATGCTGGCGCACAACTGGCTTTCGACACGGTCAATAGCCGTGGAGGCATTCATGGAAGACTAATTCGTTATATAAGTCTGGATGATGGGCTTAGCGTCGAGAGAACTGTCGCCAACTACAAGGTATTGTTGGCCGAGCATCGCGTTTTTGCATTCTTTGGTGCGATTGGTACTGGAAATACAGCGGCGGTGGTGCCCATTCTTCGGGAAAGTAATACGCCTTTGATTGGTAGCTCAGCTGTCGGTGATTCCGCTCGGGAGAAGGCTGCAGATGCGGCGTATTTCATACGAGCGGGATATGGACGCGAAGCTGAGCGCACTGTTCAGCATTTATTGACGATGGGCGTTTCTCGAATTGCGGTGGCGCATTTTGCTGTCCCTGGGGGGGTGGAGGTACTTGCTTCAATCCGTATGGCTGTCAAAGCCCAGAATCCATCATTGGACGTTGTGCAGTCTGCAGGGGTCAATCCTAACGGAAGCGATGTGGTGGAAGCTGGTATCGCCCTGGGAAAAGGAGGTGCGCAGGCAATCATTATGTTTCTCAGCGGTACCTTGGTTGCAGAGCTGATCAGGGCCGTGCAAAACGTTGGAGGAACTCAAAGTTTTTACGGGTTTTCCATTGTCGCCGGCGACGTGGTAGCCAAGAGTCTAGGATCACAACTGCGCGGTCTCGTGATCGCCCAAGTGGTTCCATCTCCATGGAATGAAGCGGATTCCACGTCACGGGATTTTAGGCAACGTTGTGCAGCGCAAAAAGTGCCTGTGAATTACTCTACTTATGAGGGGTACATTAACGGATCGGTGCTGATAGAGGCCTTGCGCCGCACAGGCAGTGCATTGACGCGAGCCAACCTGCATGCCACGATGCGCGGCTTTAAGGCGCGCATTGGCGGAATGGATCTGGACTTCACGTCAGGCAAAGCGACGGGGTCTAATTTTGTTGAGTTGGTACATGTCAGGACAGACGGGCGATTCGTGCGCTAGGGCAGGATTTTCAACTAGATGTAGCTTACTCGCGATGCCTTTGCCGTCTCTTGATCAACGATTCAAGGTAGAGTCCTAGGAAGTAAGGTCATCGTTTCAAGTCCCTGCTTCTCTGGCGGCCCACGGCCCGCTGGCCCTCGACATCAAATATTGGTTCGATTGAAACTGCTCGCTCGATTCATGGCACGCACATCACCGTGATGGCTTTGCCCCATTGCTTATGCAAACCCTGAATAGACCTCTTCGAGGCCAGCGAATATTGTCAAGCAATGCACGTTTTGGTTAGTAGCAGATAGGGGCAAGCCAGTTTGAAGTTCTGTATTCCGAAGGAATAAGCACTGAGTAAATCAAGTCAAACTCATAAACTACGAAAGTTCGAAATACAGGACGATCGTTCGTAAAGGAGAAGTAGAGTCATTGCGCATAGTCGCTGGTGGTGGTCAATGGAATTTGATTGCCAGTAGTGGCAGACACATTCAGTGTCGGTTTTTCCGTGAAGATTTTCGAACTGACACATGACTCTCGGAGTCAAACACTGGATTGAAATGTCGATCGAACTTAGCGGGTACCGAAGTGCAAAGCATTACTACTAATTACTATGAGGAGAACATCAAAATGAATGCTATATCTACCGGGACAGATGTCGCGTCAAAGACATCGTACTGGCTAAATCGAACAATCGACGACTTCTTGGCCGAAGCGATTGCGAAGTCACCCGAAAAGGTCGCGCTAGTTGCTTACCGCGCTGATCGAGGTGCTGATCCGGCGTTGCGGATGACGTACGCAGAACTCGGTACGCGGGTTGCGCGCGTAGCTGGATCGCTACGGTCTCTCGGCGTCGGTCATGGCGACGTCGTTGCGGTGCAACTGCCAAACTGGTGGGAGTTTGTCATCATTTCACTTGCTGTCGGCCGTATCGGTGCCGTCGTCAATCCTCTTATGCCAATTTTTAGAGAGCGCGAACTTTCGTTTATGCTTGGTTTGGCGGAAGCAAAGGTGTTGGTAGTTCCGAAGATGTTTCGAGGTTTCGACCATGCGGCAATGGCATCTTCGTTGCAGGCGTCAATCCCCACTTTGCGGCACGTTTTCGTTGTTGACGGAGAGGACGATAACTCATTTGAAAAAAGCCTCATGATTGGCAATGGCGAGGATGCGATTTATGACCCAACCACAGGTTTAAGTCCGGATGAACTAGCCCTGGTAATGTTTACCTCTGGGACGACAGGTCAGCCCAAGGGCGCTATGCATAATTGCAATACATTGATATGCCTTACAACCGCGTTCGCTGAGCGCGCCCACCTAAACTCCGATGAAATAATTTTTGGCTGTTCACCAATTGGCCATATGACTGGCTTCGCCGCTGCCATGCTGGAATCGATACGGCTTGGCGCGACGTTGGTGCTCTTGGATGTCTGGGAGGCCGGCCGTGCAGTCGCAATAATGGACAAAGAACGCATCTCCTACGTGATGGCGGCATCGTCCTTCTTGGAGGATATATGTAACGGCGTGGCTGCTGGTGCACCTCGTCCTTCTGCGCTCTCCCTTTTTCTTTGCGGGGGCGCGCCGATTCCGCCCGCGTTGATCGAGCGCGCAGAGCGCGAACTGGGGATTCCTGTTTCCTCACTCTGGGGCATGACGGAATCGCTGCTAGGTACAGTGACGGAACCCGAACGCGCTGGCGAAAAATCTGCAAAAACCGATGGCCGACCGGTCACAGGCATGGAAGTTTGTGTCGTCGACTCCGACCGCCGTCCAATGTCAACAGGCGAAACAGGTGCTCTTTTGGTGCGCGGGCCTCAGATGTTCATGGGTTACTTCAAGCGCCCCGACATCGCCACCGTTGACGCTGACGGCTGGTTTGATACCGGGGACCTCGCGTACATGGATGACGAAGGCTACATAAGAATAAACGGACGGTCAAAGGATGTCTTAATCCGCGGCGGGGAGAATGTACCGGTGTTTGAGATTGAAAGCTTGATCTACAGGCACCCGGCCGTTGCGGAGGTCGCTATTGTCGGCTATCCGGATTCGCGCCTTGGCGAACGAGGCTGTGCATTTGTCACATTGAAGCCGGGGGCATCTCTTACGCTTTCAGAAGTGCAGCAATGGATGGCTGATAGCAAGACTGCAAAGCAGTATTGGCCAGAGCAACTCGATGTCGTCAAAGAACTCCCAAAGACGTTGACCGGTAAGGTTCAGAAGTTTCTACTGCGTGAACGCGCAAAGAAATTCGAAAATTTGTAGAGTCAATCTGTGAAAAAGGTAGTGCATTGTCGATTCGGAAATTCCATGCCCGATTTAGCTGCGCTGCAGTGATCTGGCCGAAATGAGTTGTATTGCTGACCTTGTGATCTAACGATTAGCATTCCCTGATACTCACTTTCCTCCGGCGCTTGCTAACGCGGAAAGCTTTCTTGAGGGATGCTGGAGTCGTTAGGCAGCAGTTCTGTTCGATCCATCAGATTTCCGTAGTGGGCAGGTGTCACGAGAGCATATATTGAGTGTGAGAAAGAATGAACATTAGTCGAATCGGTCATCGTTATGTTGATGTTGAAACTGGAAAAACCATCGATACTTGGTTCCCATCCACAAATGAACGCATCAATCGAAGTTGTTTGGCAGAAAAGTCAGGCCTAGTAAAGGGTGAGTTCATAGAGCAGTCCATTGCATCTCTTGAAGAGCCCCCCACTTCAACAGAGGATGCGTATCTTCGTTTGCATTTGCTTTCAGAGCGTGCGCGCGCACCAAATACGGTAAATCTCGAAGGGATTTTCACGCTTTTGCCAATCGTCGCTTGGACTTCAGCTGGCCCCGTATTCCCTAAACATGTCGAATCACTTCGATGCCTGGTCGCTGCTGACTATCATCATTTGACTGTACCCTCAGTCGACAGATTTCCGCGCATGAGCGACTATGTAATACCGTATGGTGTGCGGATAGCAGATACAGATCGTGTACGTTTAGGGGCACATCTCGCTGTGGGCACTACCGTCATGCATGAAGGCTTCGTCAACTTCAACGCGGGTACTCTTGGCGAGTCCATGGTTGAAGGCCGAATCACTTCTGGAGTTGTGGTCGGCATAAATTCCGACATTGGTGCCGGAGCTTCAATTATGGGCACACTGTCTGGAGGCGGAAAACTAAGAAACTTCATTGGGCAACGATGCCTTCTTGGAGCGAATGCCGGCATCGGTATCTCCCTTGGAGACGAGTGTATCGTTGAAGCGGGGTTGTATGTCACTGCGGGTACAAAAGTTAGGCAACCGGATGGCTCGGTGGTTTCAGCTCGAGAGCTTTCTGGAAAATCTGGCATTTTGTTTCGCAGAAACAGTCAATCTGGTGCAGTGGAGGCGATTCCAACCAACTCAAGTCGCTGGGGCGGACTGAATTCAACCCTGCACGCAAATGACTGAATTGGGAATCGATTGTTGCAGGATAGGACAATACCGATTCGCGGTTGTGTTTAACACTTTTAAAATTGAACGCCTGCAGACCAGAGGCAAGGTGTTATTGATCGAGTTTTTGCAAAAAATCAAGATTGGCTCGCCTTGTTCTGCAAGCTAAATCACGACAGAACCCTTAACAGTATGGTGTTAACTGCCTTAAACTCTTCAAACTGAACCCAGTGCCCCGCATAGGGGATAGTGATCACTTCCTGCAGACTTGGAATACCTTTCCATATTGCATGTAGTTGCGGCCACCTTCCTCGATAGAGCACGTCTTCCTCGCCGTAGAGCGCCCAGACCGGGGAAGTCACTTTGGCAAGCGCACGAGCTAGTGCGTCCGTTGTGACAAGCTTTCGTTCGCGCATCCGATCGCGCGGAACGTTACTTGCATGCAACTGGACGGCCAAGTCAGTTATCGACTCCTTTTTATAGAGCATCATCGTACCCAAGTTGCGATGGTGTACAAGGTTGCGTTGGACATCGTCAATGATATGACGCCAAGGTACCATTTCTATGCCTTTCCCGCTGGACAGTGGGAGGACAGGCGCACCCAGCAGAACGAGCCTGCGCACCATTCGTGGTTCTTGGGTGGACAACAGGCCGCCGACAATACTGCCGAAGGAAAAGGCAACTAAGTCAACCGGACGTTGACCTGCGATCTCAATAATCCCCTGGACTATCGGCGCCACGACTGAGTCGGCATCGTTGCCTGACGGCGGGTTTGTAGATTCTCCAAAACCGGGAAGATCTGGCACGCAGACCATTCGACCATCGTCCTCTAGCGACCGAATATTTCGGAGCCAGTGTGTCCAACTCCCACTTCCGCCATGAAGTAGCACTACCGGGGGACCTTTTCCCCAAATGTGCCAGACGATCTGCCCGTGCCCGCATGGAGTCGTTAAGCGTCGACCTTGAGCCAGTAAAGTCAAAACTTCCTCTGGCTGGGCTGACTCAAGTTTTTTATCCATACAAAAGCGTATCTCATGTCGATCTACGTAAGAAGCCAAGCGCTTTTAGCTCATGGCGGATAGAGTATCTTCCCGAAAAAAGCAAGCGCCTTGCATTCATTGAAGGCGGGTCATGACGACGGCATCCAGGGCGAGCGCCCCCTGGCCTTCGGGCAGAACAAGCAGGGGATTGACGTCAATCCCCTCAAGTCGCTTACCCAAGTTGGCGGCCAGCTGCGACACCGCGCACAGCGTCTGCACCACCGCTTCGTAGTCGGCTGCAGGCGCGCCGCGCCAACCGCGCAGCAATTGCGCAGCACGAGTTTCCTCGATCATCCGGCGCGCTTCTGCCTCGTCGAAGGGAGCGACACGAAAAGAGGTGTCCCGATAGAGTTCAGCAAACACGCCGCCAAGCCCGAACATCACGATGGGCCCGAAAGCGGGGTCACTCAACGCACCCAGAATCACCTCCACCCCCTTGGGCGCCATCGGGGTCACTAGGACGCCGTCGATGCGCGCGCCGGCATGACTATGCTCGGCACGTTTACACAAGGTGGAAAAAGCGGCACGCACTGCATCTGCACCTAACACGTTCAGTAGCACACCGCCAATTTCCGTCTTGTGCAGGATGTCAGGTGAAACAATCTTCATGGCCACGGGACCACCGAAAGCGGCCGCCGCCTCCGCTGCCCAATCTGCCGTGGTGGCCAGCACTTCAGGCATGGTTCTGATTCCGGCCTCACGCAATACATTCTTGGCTTCTACTTCGGAAAGTCGACGACCGGGAGCGATGTTACGAAGGGGAGATGTAGCTGGAAATTGCCGTTCAAACGAAAACGCCTTTCCAAAAGAATAGAGCGCACCTAGTGCCCGCACAGCACGCGCAGGGTCTTCATACACGAGGCAACCTTCTGCCTCGTACGCACGAACGCTAACTTCATCGGCGATCATCGATACCGCAACGGTGCCCTTACGCCTGAAATTGGTGGTGCTGCCGACAATGGCCTGGCGCAGCGGCGCATCACCGGCGCTGGTCAAAGAGACAGTGGTGAGGAAAACCGCAATGGCGTTGCAATCGCACTCATCAGCCACCACGCGAACGGACTCTTCCAACAGGCGGGGCTCGTTGACCACCTGGCCAGTGACGTCGACTGGATTGCTTGCGCCGCCCATCGGAACGATGGCTTTTAGCTTGGCTTGTGCCGCCTTGGAAATAACAACCACTTCCAGGCCATGTGCATCAGCACGATCAGCCATGTGCGCGCCGCCCCCACCCGAAACGCTGACAATTCCCAGTCGCCCTTGCGTTAGCGGTTTGCCACGCGCGCATGCATAGGCGATGTCGAGCTGCTCGTCAATGCTGTGGGCGCGATACACACCGAATTGACGGAAAATACCGTCATAGACATCGTCGGTGCCGGCCAGTGCTGCGGTGTGGGAAGCAGCGGCCCTTGCGCCGGCCACTGAGGCACCCACCTTCACGAAGACGACAGGCTTGCGCGCAACCCGCGCAGATTCCAGAGCCCGCGTAAGCCGCGCACCGTTTCGCACGCCCTCTGCATATGCCAGGATCACCCCAACTTCGGGCTGGGCTGCGAGCCACTCGATGGATTCGCCCAGTTCAACATCGATCTCATTGCCCGTGCTGATGAAGTAACTCACACCCAATCCCCTGCGATGGACCAAATAGGCGAGATGCTGTCCGTACGCGCCGCTTTGGCTGGCAATGGCAATCGGTCCGGGCTGCGGCAAACCGCGCTCAAACGAGGTACCAAACGCCCCGAAGAACCGTGTGTTGGCGTTAAACGCGCCGAGACAATTGGGTCCGAGGATGCGCATGTCATGGGCTTTGGCAATAGCGCCAATTTCATGCTGGAGACGTTCGCCATCCTCACTACTCTCTGTAAAGCCACCTGTAAGCAAGTAAATGCCCTTGATGCCGCGCGCCGCGCAATCCTTGATGACCTTGAGCGCCAGCACGACGGGCACGATGATGAGTGCGACATCCGGCGTAGTGGGTAGAGCGGCAATGCTTGCATAAGCCGGCAAGCCCTGCACGGTGGAGCGGTTCGGATTGACCGGATAGATGGTGCCCTTGAAACCTGCCTCCATCAAATACCGTTGCGGCCGGCCGGACAGGCGATTGCGGTCTTCGGACGCACCGACAATAGCCACCGATCCAGGGCTAAAGAGGGCAGACAGCGAAGAAAGAGACTGAAGATTGGACATTTGCGAAGTCTTTAGAGGCTTCAAAACGAATTTTTAAAAACTAGCCCTGGGGCGCCGACTTGGCAACGCCGTTTGAAATGATCACAACGCTTCGTTCCCGAACCTGGCGATGAGCGGTTTCACACCAAGGCAGAATTTGGCCAAGGCCGCGTAACATTTCTACTTCTGATACCCGTGCAAATTGGCGGGATTACCGCATCACTCAAGCCAATACTGGTGCATACGGGTTTGCTTTCTCTTGTCATGATTGTCCATCCAGTTTGTATTTTGCTGAAAGCAAACCTAACGTTTTCAAGGTGTTTCCAGAAAGCAGATTTGTGGTGGGTTTAATCGACCTTTGCGCCTGATGCCTTGACGATGGGCTCAAGTAATTTCGACTCTTTGACCATTCGTTCACGCAATTGCTCGGGCGTATTGGCGACCACTTCAAAGCCTTGCTTAGAGAGGTTGTTGATGAACTCTGGCGTCTGCGCGAGCGTGGCAATCTCCCGACTCACCCGGTGCGCAATTTCTTTCGGAAGTTCTGCGGGACCGAAAATAGCAAACCAGCCCACGCTTGCAAACCCAGGTACCGATTCGGCCACCGTCGGAATTTCGGGCATCTGTTTGCTGCGCACAGTTCCGCTGGTCGCAAGCGCTCGCAATTTTCCTGCCCTGACTTGCGGCATCGATGTGACCATCACGTCAAACATGAACGTGATGTTGCCTGCCATGACATCGACTAGTGCGGGCGCGCTTCCCTTGTAAGGCACGTGGGTCGCGTCAATGCCAGCAAGTCGGGCGAAATTGAAACCTCCAAAGTGATTGCTGGAACCATTGCCAGCAGATCCGTAGCTCACCGTGCCGGGGTTGGCCTTTGCATAGGCGATCAGCTCAGGCACGTTATGAACGGGAAGGGCCTTGTTCACGACCAGCACGTTGATGTATTCGGCCACAATGGAGATTGGTGCCAGGTCGGTCGACGGGCTGAAAGTGAGTTTGGAGTACAACAGAGCATTGGTGACCTGGCTGCCATTCGATCCTAGGCCCAGTGTGTAGCCATCCGGCTTTGCCTTCGCGACCTGGCCCATGCCGATGGAGCCGTTGGCCCCCCCGACGTTCTCGATGACGATCGATTGGCCAAGTTTCACGCTCAGCTGGGTGGCGACCTGCCTCGCAAGCGAATCGGTCGGGCCTCCCGCGGGGAAAGGCACAATGAGTTTGATCGGTTTCGAAGGCCACGTCTGGGCGCTCACATGGATTGCGCTGCAAGCGCCAATCACGATTACCAGGACCGCAAGCGTTCGGCTCTTTAACTTCGATAGTTCCATTTGTCGTCTCCGTTGCATAAATTGGTGCGCTTAGTACACGAATTCGGTTAGAGCGGATGTGTCTCCGATGCCCTAAGGCCAGATGGCGAATTTCGATTTGCCGCGTGAAATCTTTGAAACTGGTCCAGATTTGTCCTGATGACACATGTAACCGTTCCACAGCAGTCCCAAAGACCACTGTCAACGGTTGCATCTAGCTTTAACGCATCCGTCAGCCAGATGATGGCCAAGCACTCATGCTTCAACTCGACGATACGCCGTAGCGGCAAGAGAGTTGCGGCACGAACTTCATTCGTTTGCATTTCAGACTCAGCACTGGATACGGCAGTTTGCACAATCGCTTTGAGATCTTTTATTTGCGCGCGCGACAATTCTCAGTCCACCTGAGCACCAGATGACTTAACCACTTCACGCCACCTCACGACGTCTGCCCGAAGTACAGCAGCGAATTCGTCCGGCTGCGTCGTGTACGGCTGAGCTCCCTGATTCGCAAAGCTCTCAATCACATCCTTCGAGCGCAGGATTTCGCTCACATCTCTGTTGATTTTCAGAATCAACTCACGCGGCGTGTGCTTGGGGGCCATCAATCCAAACCATGGGTTGACATCAAAGTCCTTGAAACCAGCTTCGGCAATGGTAGGAATGCTATTGAACGAAGGGACGCGCCGCGCGCTCGTGACGGCAATGGGATGCAACAAGCCGTTCTTGATGGAGCCTGCAACGGACGGCAGGCTGGTAAAGACCAGGTCGATCTGCCCGCCCATCAGATCCTGCAGGGCGGGCGCCGCTCCCCTGTAGGGGATGTGGACCAGCTTGACGTTCGCAACCGCATTGAACATCTCTCCGACCAGGTGGTTGACGGACCCGTTGCCGGCAGAACCAAAAACGATGCGCCCTTTCTTGGCGGCATCTATGACTTCTGGCACTGTCTTGAATTGGGCGTCAGCCTTGACCACCATTACGAATGGCAGCGTGGCCAGGGTCGCCACTGGCGCAAAGTCTTTGCCCGGATCGAATGACAATTTCTTGTATAGCGCCCCGTTTATGGCTTGCGTGCCAACATAGCTCATAAGCAGTGTGTAGCCATCTGGAAGCGCTGTGACTACAGCCTCCATGCCTACATTGCCGCCTGCGCCCGCGCGGTTTTCGATTACAACCGGTTGTGCCCATATTTCACCGAGCTTCCGCCCGATGATGCGGGCGAGCGCATCGGAGGCACCTCCCGGCGTCTGGGGCACAATGATTCTCACGGGTTTCGACGGAAAGCCCTGTGCGGCTGCGGAAGCCGGAACCGCCATTGTGCAGGTCAACAGTATTGACCACAAAAGTTGATTCAACATGAGTTGTCTCCATTATTTTTGACGGCTTACGGTGGGAAAAGCCTTGGTTCTCAACTCCAGAGCAAGTTCCAATTGACACTCAACGAATGCCTCAAGAATTGCAGTCTCTTGTCGCGCTATTAAGTCCGCCTCACGTAAACAGGTATCTGACGCGGCTCCTGCCGATGTGACCGTATCCGCCAGTTTCAGTGAGAACAAAGCGAGCGCGAGCGTCATGCTTGTGCACCCGATTCATCGTACCCAACCTGCGCTTTAGGCACGCTGCTCGATTGTGATTTTCTTGCCCGCTTGCAACGGGACGTCTCCTAAAATTGCGATGAAATAACACTAGGATGCCATTCATTCATACATATACAAGAGGTGAAGTTCCGCATATAGAACGGCCTGGAAATTCTTATGCAATTGGCCATTGAAGAAGTTGGCCTATTCGGTATGCTGAATCTTTCAAGCCTGTTCCCATCAGAGAAAAGAATGTATTTGGTTGGACCCAACGTGACCGCGATCAACGCGGAACTCCGCCATGCATGCGCCTTTCTACACAGCAGCCAACCGTCCCAACGTCTTCACGCGAGGTCGTCGTAAGTTCATCATTTATTTGTTGAATTTTGTGTTTCAGTCAAGATTCAATGTGAACGTTGAAAGTCAGACTTGTGTCTTTTTCGGGAACACGCGAAGGATCGCATACACCAATGTACGCTCATGTTTTTACAGTTCATGGCTCATTTGCCATTGAGCACATTTTGACGCTGCTTGTCCACCAATTGGGGCAAGCACAAGGTCAAGAACTTGTCGTGGCAGGAGCAGTTCTTCTCCATGGCATTTGCCCAACTTACCTACCGGGGTTCTTGCTTGATATCGAAGCGAACTTGCGCGCGCAGTTCTAATGCCTGCCACATCATCCGCTGTACTTCGGGGAAACTCTTGAAATCAACTTGGATGCTGCGATCTATGCGTTCGACGCCTGTACAGATAGATCTGTGATTGTCGCTGGATGTCTCCGTTCAATATCCAGTTCACATTTTTGCTCTTGATCCGGGCCGTCAACGCGTCCGGTGCGTTGTGCTGATAGCGCCCCGGTCGGACCCCACACGAGAACCCACGGAAGTCCTCTTCATAGGACTGTTACTACTGCCTGTTGCAGGACCTCATTCTCCAGCGAGGCGACCCCAAACGGGTGCGGTCAGCCGCTGGTCGTTGGTATAAACACCGGCCGTTTCGGTTTGACTGTTGACTCAGTACGCACCGATGTGGATTTTCCAGCGGGTAACTCTACCTATCTATGAAGGCTGTGGGCCAGAAAACTGCAGGTGGCTACCAGTAAATGTGCATATTCCGCCATGCTTTCCTCCATTCGGTTTTGGGGACCAGCGACAGCTACGGCAAATGTTTCCTTGTCGACATTGAAAAATGCGGATACTGCCCAAACATCTCTCACATTTTCTCCACGCGTTTGAAAATAGCCAGCGAGTCTGCTAGACAGAATATTCTGGATTAGTGCATCACTGTCAGTGATGGTTGTAGGAGTTATTTTTGGCAGACTGCTTTCGCAGACCCATTGCCTTAAGTCAGGTTCTTTCATGCTTCCTAGGAGTGCCTTTCCAATGGAGCTGGAATGCAATGGCTTGAGATCTCCCGCTTTGGCTGAGTAACGAATTGCGTGCGGGCCCTCCATCACTTGGAGATAAACCACCGAGTTCCCGCTACGCTTGCCAAGAATGACTGTCTCGCGGGAGGAATCTCTCAAGCGCTCGAGCAATTCATTGGCGCGATCAATAAAAGGGTCCTTTTTAAGGATATCTCGCGTAACGTCATGCATCCGCTTGGTGGGATATAAGGCGCGGGGCCGACTCAGTGCGTAGAGGTAGCCGCGACTGGACAGAGTTGCAACAATGGCATGGCAGGTGCTTTTTGGGATTTCCGCCATTTCCGCCAATTCAGTCAGAGAAAGAGGCCTTTGACTACGTTGAAAAGCTTCAAAGATATCCAAAACCCGCTCTATTCCCGTCACCATCGACTTGGACTTCTCCTGTGTATCTGACATTGGATTCTTCCTCGGGTTGAAAGTGACTTGCCAAAAAGTTCGACGGGCTGAATAAGAAGGCCCTGCAAGTAAGAGGTGTTAAAAAAACATTTCCATATTCTACCTGTCGAACATTCGTTCGGCAAGTGGAGTGATTTTTACTATAGTCAACACAAGGCACATAACGGAGACAAGACTAAATGAAAGTCACTAATGACATTGCCACCCAGGAGCGCGCAGCCGGGGTCTGGTGGGTCACCATCAATCGTGAAAGCAAGCACAACGCTCTGGCTAGGGGCGTATTGCGTGAAATTGGTCGTGTAGTGACGGATATCTCGGCGAGAACAGATGCGAAATGCGTCGTGTTGACAGGGGCCGGGAAGCGCTACTTTGCAGCCGGTGGAGATCTTGTTGATCTATCGACCGTTAAAGATGTTGCGGCTACAAAGCAAATGACCGATGAAGCGCGAGCTGCCCTTGACGCAGTTCGCGGCTGTTCTGTCCCCATCATTGCTTATCTGAACGGCGATGCAATTGGTGGCGGCGCAGAGTTGGCTTTGGCTTGTGATATGCGCATGCAGGGAGAAAAGGCCCGTATCGGATTCATTCAGGCCAAACTTGCAATCACCTCCGCGTGGGGCGGTGGACCCGATTTGTGCGATCTAGTTGGCTCATCAAGGGCGCTACGCATGATGAGCCGCTGCGAACTGATCGATGCTCAACAGGCGCTGGCCTGGGGCTTGGCGGACGCGGTTATTGAGCAAAATACAGAGGAGTCAGACATTGAGAAATTCCTCGAACCCCTGACGAAATGCCCCGCACAGGTATTGCGTGGAATGAAAGCCCAGATTCACGCAGCGCGCCAGGGTCTTACTTACCAAGAGCGTCGTGCCGTAGAGCAAGGCGAACTCATAAAAACCTGGCTCCATGCAGACCACTGGAGCTATTCCGAAAAGCTTTTGAATAAGGCTAAAAAATGAGCAGCAAAGATTTATCTATTCCAGCAACGGTAGAGCCGCAGATGCACGCGGTAAATCGCAGCGGTGTTGAAGTTCCTACAAGTGTCGACTCCTCTGCAGTCAACCAGGAGAAAATTGGTAAACCGGGTGAGTATCCATTTACGCGGGGAATATTCCCGGACGGGTACCAGGGGCGGCTATGGACAATCCGCCAATACTCGGGTTTCGGTACAGCCGAAGAATCCAACGAGCGTTACAAGTTTTTGCTTGCCAAGGGCCAGACGGGGCTGTCCGTCGCGCTTGACTTGCCAACGCAATGCGGTTTGGATCCTACCCATCCGATGGCGCGTCCAGAGATCGGAAAAGTCGGCGTTTCCTTGTCGAATCTGAGTGAAGCGGAAATTCTCTTTGACGGTATTGACCTCTCAAAAATCTCAACTTCCTTCACTATCAATGGGACTGCCGCTATCGTTTACGCGATGTACTTGGCCGTGGCCGACAAACAGAATGTCCCGCGGTCCAAACTGACTGGAACCATCCAAAACGACATCTTGAAGGAATACGTTGCACGGGGAACGTGGATATTTCCGGTGCGCCCCTCGATGAGATTGATCGCCGACTCCATTTTGTATTCCAATGATGTATCGCCCCGCTTTAATCCAATCAGCATTGCTGGTGCACATGTCCGAGACGCAGGGGCTACTGCCGCGGAGGAGATGGCTTACACATTGGCGAATGGATTGGCGTATGTGGATGAACTCAGGGCTCGTGGCGGGGATGTAGAAAAATTTGCGAAACGCCTGTCTTTTTTCTTTTATGTCCATATGGACTTCTTCGAAGAAATTGCCAAGTTCCGCGCGGGACGCCGCATGTGGGCGCGCCTCATGAAGGAGCGCTATGGGGTTCAAGATCCAAAAGCTCAACATTTCCGATTTGGCGTAGTCTGCGGGGGTTCCTCACTGGTGGCGCCTCAACCTTACAACAACGTAGCACGGGTTGCAGTGGAAACTATGGCTGCAGTCATGGGTGGTGCGCAGTCAATCTTCACTTGTGCGTTCGACGAAGCCTTTCAAATTCCCACGGAATTTTCCGCTGAGCTGGCCGTACGAACGCAACAAATCATTGCATATGAAAGCGGAATTGGCCGCACAGTCGACCCATTGGGTGGCAGCTACTTCTTGGAGCAGCACACTGACCGGATGGAGGAAATGATCACTCAAGTGATGAGTGAAATCGACGTTTACGGTGGCGTGGAGCGGGCGATTGAGGATGGCTGGCTTCAGCTGCGATTGGCCGAACGGGGCCTTGAGCGGAAGCTGGATACCGACTCGGGTCTTAATGTCATCATCGGTCAAAACTACTTCAAAAAACAAGATGAAGAAGTCAAAGTCGGCGAGGTGTTTACTCTTGACCCGACGGTCGCCCAGCGCGCATTGGAGAAATTTCAGCGCGTTCTGGACACCCGCAACTCGCAACAAGTTGAGGCCTCTTTGTCAAAGCTTGCCAAAGCGGCAGCCAATGACCGGGAGAACGTCATGCCCTATTTGGTGGACTGCTGCCACGCTTACGCTACGGTCGGAGAAATGGTGGCGTGTTTGAAAAAGGAATGGGGCGAATTTAAGGAGCCGGTGAATCTATGAACACGAAACAAACAACGTCCGCCCTTTCGGGAAAACGGATTTTGATCGGAAAACCCGGTCTGGACGGCCACGATATTGGTGCAAAAATTATTGCACTGACACTGCGCAATGCTGGTGCAGAAGTGATCTATACCGGCCTTCGTCGTAGCCCCCTGCAAATTGCGCAGGTCGCCGTGGATGAAGGTGTGGACGCCGTGGGCCTGAGTATTCTGTCTGGTAGCCATAAGGAGTTGGTCAAGGACGTCATCGAACAACTGCATTCGTTGAACGCGGGTGATATTAAAGTATTTGTAGGTGGGACCATCCCGGCGGAAGACCACCCGTTCCTGCAGAAAATCGGTGTGAATGCCGTTTTCACTGCAGATATGCCGCTGGACCAGATAGTAAACACTCTCGCGAACAATCTGCAATGAACGCGCCCCTTGCTGGAATTCGAGTTGTAGAGGTCGGGCACATGTTGGCCGGACCTTACTGTGGAATGATGCTGGCAGACTTGGGAGCAGAAGTGATCAAGGTTGAAGCACCGGATGGAGACATTGGCCGGACCGTGAGTCCCCACTTCGTAGGTCAACATAACGCCTATTTCGCCAGTCTGAATCGCAGCAAGAAGAGCGTTGTTCTAGATCTTTCAAGCCAGCATGGCCGCGATGCTTTGGGCCGCATCGTATCCCACTCACATGCCCTGGTAACCAATTTGCGTCCATCGGCAATCCGAAAACTCGGACTAACCTACGAGTCCCTGCGCTGCTGGAATGAGCAACTTGTGTGTGTGGCGTTGACGGGATATGGGCTCGATGGTCCCTATTCCGAAAATCCTGCCTATGACTATGTCATTCAGGCAATGACTGGTGTGATGTCACTTACGGGTGAACCTGATGGCAAGCCGACCAAGGCAGGCTACTCGGCGGTTGACAACTCCGCTGGCTTGGTGGCTGCATTGGGCTTACTGGCAAAGGTGATACATGGGAAGGGCGGCCAAGTCGATGTTGCAATGTATGACGTGATGCTGTCTCAGTTGAATTACCTGGCGGGCGCAGTACTGAACGCGGGCGAGAAAATTGAAGGAACTGCTGATTCCTCGCACCCCTATGTGGTGCCTGCGCAAATATTTCCCACGAAGAATGGTTGGCTGACTTTGTTCATCACGCATGACAAATTCTGGAAAATATTCTGTGAAGAAGTTGAACAAACGGATTGGATCACGGCCCCCAAGTTTGCAACCATGGCAGCACGCCGCGAAAACCGATCATTGGTATTGCCTGCAATTGCAGCGGTGCTCAAGCATGCCACTGCAAAGGAATGGGTGCTACGCCTTCAGCCAAAGGGCATTGTCGTATCTGAAATTGAAACGCTGAATCAATCTATTGTCGGCGATATTACTAAAGCCCGGTCCCTTGTCATAGCGTTGGGAGACGGGTCGGCGAACTTGCGCGCGATTGCGAGCCCCATTCGTTTTGATGGTGTTGATACGAAATATGGAATGCCCCCTTTGTTGGGCGAACACACCAATGAAATTCTGGGAAGGAACCAGTCTTGAATGCAAAGGCAATTGACCGTCAAGCATTAGGTCGAGCGCTGACTCGGTTGGCGAACGCCAATGCCTACGAGCTTGGATGTGGTCCAGTGCGAGAGCCCACATTGAATCCGGCGCGGCGGATCGGAATTACAGGCGCGCCGGGTGCAGGCAAGAGTACCTTGCTGGGCAAACTTGCGATTTGCCGCATGGCCCGTGGGCCGTTGGGCATCTTGGCCATCGATCCAAGCAGTCCGAAAAGTGGGGGGGCCATATTGGGAGACCGGGTTCGGATGGATGACCTCGTCGGTGTGGAAGATCTTTACATCCGATCTGTGGGTTCCAGAAATACCTCAGACGGTTTGGCAGACAACCTGCCAGAAATGCTGGATGTGATGGATGAATTCGGATTTTCCGAAGTGATGCTGGAAACTGTTGGCGTTGGACAGGCGGAATATGCTGTGCGCGAACAGGTAGACACATTGGTGCTCGTTTTGTTGCCCGACAGCGGCGACACAGTACAGGCCATGAAGGCCGGCATCATGGAAATGGCGGACATCTTTGTGGTGAATAAGTCGGACCTCTCCGGCGCACAAAAAATGGCAACCGACATCAAGCGTATTGCAGCCATCTCTAAACACATCCAGGGTGACTGGATTCCACCTGTGCTATTGGCGTCTGCATCCCAGAGCGCTTCGGTACAGGCCCTGTCCGATGCCATTGACAGTCACCAGGCTTGGTTGTCTGCATCAGATCAGAAGAAAGTGCAGCAGGAGGAGCGTTCGCGCTATCGACTCAAGAGAATCATAGAGCGGCGCATTATCGATGTGGTCGCGCGACAGAGTGGTAATTTCTTTGATGCACCACTGACAACCCAGTTGGCGCAAGTATTGGAAATTGCAAAGCGTGAATAAGACGAGTGGTCAATTGCGTAATAAATAACGGCATTGATTTGAGGTTCGTCAGAAAAAAAGCAATGCCAAGTTCGAATCAACATGGAGAAAATTAGATGAGTAGCAAGAAAAAATCTATCAGAACTGATATCGGATGGAGCGATGCAACCAGCATCACCCTGTTTGGCAAAGACTTTCCCACCGAGATATTGGGCCATCTCAATTTGGGCGACATGGGTTTCATGGAGTTGACCGGTCGTGTTCCGAATGCCAAGGAATCACGCATGTTCAATGCAATGGTGGTCACCTTGGTGGAGCACGGCATTACCCCCAGCGCGATTGTGGCACGAATGACTTACCTCGGCGCGCCAGAGTCGCTGCAGGGCGCTGTTGCGGCAGGTTTAAATGGTCTGGGAACGGTGTTCGTTGGCAGCATTGAAGGCGCGGCCAAGATGCTTTATGACGCGATGCCAAAACCTCTGGCGGAAGAAAATTTGAGGCCTCTTGCCGGCCCCGTAGTGGAGTCTTTCCAGTCCCAGAAAAAAATCATTCCTGGCATTGGGCACCCTTTTCACAAGCCCATTGATCCGCGTACACCCAGGCTTTTCGCGCTGGCACGAGAGACCGGCTTTGATGGCCCTTACCTGAAGCTGATGACGGCGATTTCAGAAGAAGCGCAGCAGCGAAGTGGTAAGCCCCTGCCCGTAAACGCCACAGGCGCCATTGGTGCGCTGTGTTGTGAGATGGGGTTTGACTGGAAGATTTGCCGTGGCCTGGGCGTCATGGCGCGTGCTGTGGGTCTGGTGGGGCACATCCTTGAAGAATCCCGCAAACCTATGGCTGCAGACATCTGGCACTCCATCGAGGCGGAGGCAACAGCGCACTTCCATGCGCAAACGCCTTCCAACGAATAATTTACTCACCAAAGCGAACAACGCGTAAATACACAAGGAACATCATGCAAACAGGAAATTTTGTACAAGACAAAGTGGTATTGGTAACCGGGGCCGGTGGTGGCATTGGCCGTGAATTTGCGTTGGCTCTGGGTCGTGAAGGGGCCAAGGTAATTGTCAACGACATTGGCGCGTCGGTGCAAGGGGATGGCCTGGATGCTTCGCGTGCCCAGGCCGTAGTGAACGAAATTGTTGCCGCTGGTGGTACCGCAGTAGCCAATGCCGACAGTGTGTCGGATTGGGATGCGGCCAACCGCATGATCACTCAGGCCATAGACACCTATGGACGCATTGATGCAGTCATCAATAACGCAGGTATTTTGCGGGATCGCTTCTTCTTTAATATGAGCGTCGATGAGTGGCGTGCAGTGATCGATGTGCACCTCAATGGCGCTTTCTATGTGTCGCGTGCTGCTGCAACTCATTTTAAAGAGCAGCAATCCGGCTCCTATATCCACATGGTATCCACTTCGGGGCTCGTTGGGAATTTTGGACAGGCGAACTACTCTGCGGCCAAGCTGGGCCTTGCAGCCCTGTCCAAGTCCATTGCCATGGACATGGCCAAGTTCAACGTCCGCTCGAATTGCATAGCGCCATTTGCGTGGAGCCGCATGATCAGCTCCATTCCGACTGAAACGCCTGAGCAAAAGGCCCGCGTGGAACGCTTGCAGCGCATGGACACAGCCAAGATCGCCCCGCTGGCGGTGTACTTGGCTAGTGACCAGGCTAAGGACGTGAGTGGTCAAGTCTTTGCCGTTCGCGCCAACGAAATATTCCTGATGAGCCAAAGCCGTCCGCTGCGCTCCATGCATGCCGGTGAGGGATGGACCCCACAGACCGTGGCCGAGCGGGCAATTCCTGCCATGCGGACGAATTTCTACAAGCTCGACCGCTCTCAGGATGTGTTCGATTGGGATCCCGTTTGACCGGGAGTATTGTATGAACGTTGACGTCGTCAAAAACTGGCAATTCCCCGTTGTCAGGCAGACCTATACCGAGAAGGACACGATTCTGTATGCGTTGGCACTCGGCTATGGTGCGCAGCCCACAGACCAGGGGCAATTGCGGTACGTTTATGAACAAGGTCTTATGGCCGTTCCGACGCTGGGTTCGACTTTGTGCCACCCAGGCTTTTGGGTCAGCGATCCACGCACTGGCATTGACGTTACGAAGGTGGTGCATGGCGAGCAGAAAATGCGATTCCACAAGGTGCTTCCTCCCAAGGGAAGCCTGCGAGGCGAAGCGCAGGTATTGGACGTCGTGGACAAGGGCGTTGGCAAGGGTGCTCTGCTCGTATTCGAGCGGAAGTTGTATGACGACCATTCGGGTGATTTGATCGCTTCCATTGAGCAAGTAACGATGTGTCGAGGGGATGGGGGGTTTTCGTCTCCTACTGCGGGGGCATCCAAACCCGCTGTGGCAGCAACCGGGGTGGCGGCGGTTGCAAAGCCGGACTTCGAGGTCGAATTCGCAACCCTGGCGCAAGCTGCCTTGATTTACCGCTTGTGTGCTGACCCGAATCCACTTCATGCCGACCCCGCTGTGGCGCAAGCTGCCGGATTTGACCGCCCGATATTGCACGGTCTGTGTACCTATGGAATCGCTGCGCGCTCGATTGTTCTAGCTTGCTGTGACAACAACGCGGGTTTATTGCGGGAATTGAGCGTGCGTTTCAGCGCGCCGGTATTCCCAGGCGAAACGATACGCACCGATATCTGGAAAGAAGACAAGCAGATCCGTTTCCGTTGTGTGGTTCCTCAACGTGATGTTGTGGTGATTTCTAACGGTATTGCTCTATTAGGCACCCCATAAGGCGTATCTCCATGAATATTACTGACGTTGATGACGCCGAGACATTGGCAATGGTCGCCCAGGCTGCAGCGGAATTTGCAAAGCCTGATGCGCAGCGTACACGACATGTTCGGGATACGACTTTCGGACACGACCCAAAGACTTGGGCACAGATGGCAGACAACGGATGGCTGGGTGTACTGGTGCCCGAGGTCCAAAATGGAACCCATTTGGGAATTCGTTTTGCTGCCGTGATCGCAGAGCGCTTGGGCTATGCCTGCTACACGGAGGCATATGTGCCTGTTGCAGTTGTCGCTGTGAGTTGCCTCGAAAAATGCCCGGATGGAGACCTGCGCAATGAACTGCTGCAAACCATTGGCGAAGGCACCCAGCTTGCGACCTTGGCGTGGCAGTCACCGCGTGGCGGACTGTCCCTGGACGCCAACGCAGTACAAGCTCGCCCGGTGAAGGACGCTTATTGCCTGGCCGGTTCAGTGCGTTTTGTATCGGTCCCGCAAGCTGATGTGTTTTTGGTGGCTTCACACTTGGGAAGTGAGCTTGCCGTTTGGGCAGTGTCGGCCAATGCTCCGGGCGTCACCGTCAAAAGGGAAACAATGACCGATGGGAGTCAGAGTGGCTGGATCACTTTGAGCGACGTTGTCGTTCCGATGGCGACTATGCTGGCCCGTGGATTCGCCGCGGAAGTGGCGTTGGGTACAGCGGTGGACGCTGGAGTGCTCGCAACCTCTGCAGAACTTTTGGGTCTGATGGATCGCACCTTGGAAGTTACGCAGAGCTATCTCGCCATGCGCCAGCAATTTGGGCAGGCCATTGGTGCATTTCAGGTTTTGCAGCACCGCGCAGTTGATATGTGGATTCAGAAATCACTGACCCGTGCTGCGCTACGTTCTGCAGTGAATACCTTTGCCGATCCAGGAGCCTCCGTACATGCGTGCCGCTCTGCTGCAAGTAGTGTCAAAGCGCGCGCCTCCGAGGCTGGGTTACTAGTAGCGGGTCAAGCGGTGCAGTTGCATGGCGCTATTGGGGTTTCTGATGAATACGAGCTGGGCGTGTATGTGAATCGAAGTGTTGCACTGGCAGCCTATTTCGGAAATGCAGCGGCACATCGCCGTAGATTTGGCGAGCTAGTCGCCGTTCAGGAGCGCTAGGCGATGACTATTGATATTGAACATGCAGGCGAGCAGTCTATGCAATTTGGAGTTCCGCAAGAGCACAACTGGAACGCCTTGAGCGATGAGCAGTTCCGGGAAGTGATTCGGAACGAATTTGAGTCCAACTACCCGGCGCAACTGCGCTATCCCCCGCACAGGCTGCGCTGGTCCCTGTTGCGCGATTGGTATGTACGCATGGCTCAAAAGGGTTGGATTGCACCCGCCTGGCCGTCGGTGCATGGTGGTATGGGACTGTCACCGTCGAAGTTATTGATGTTTCTGGAGGAGCAGGAGCGCTGGGGCATCGCACGCTACCAGGACCATGGCGTATTGATGATTGGCCCCTTGCTAATGCGCTATGGCACCGAAGAACAGCGCCGTCGCTTTTTTCCCTCCATTCTCAATTGTGAACACATTTGGTGTCAGGGCTATTCGGAACCGGGTTCCGGATCTGATCTGGCGAGCCTGCGTACCAAGGCCGAGCTGGTGACCGGGCCTGACGGATCGCATTTTGTCGTAAATGGGCAGAAGACTTGGACCACCCTTGCCCAAGATGCGACCCATATCTTTGCGTTGGTGCGTACCGATGCGAACGCCAAAAAGCAAGAAGGCATCAGCTTTCTGTTGATTGACATCACAACGCCGGGAATCCGGGTCAGGCCCATTCGCGATATCGCGGGCCACGAGGAGTTCTGTGAGGTCTTCTTTGACGACGTGCGAGTACCGGCAGAAAACTTGGTGGGTGAGATCAACCAGGGTTGGACGGTAGCGAAGTCCTTGCTCGGCTTCGAACGGGTGTCGCTGGGAAGCCCCAAGTTTTGTGAATACGGGTTGCAGGTGTTGCTGCGTATCGCACGCCTTTGCGGAGTCCAGAATGAACCGGGATTTCAGGAAAAATTTGTAACGCTGCAGTTGGATGTGGTGCATCTGGCCGACGCGTATGCTGATTTTGCTGGAATTCTAGTGCGGGGTGAACCTTTGGGCCCAGATGTGTCCTTGCTGAAAATCTGGTCCACCGAAACCTTCCAGCGCATTGCCGCTCTGGCGATTGAAACCGCTGGCCCCTGCGGTGGCTTGGTGGATGACGTGTCTTTGGGTGGGGAGCTGGTGAATATTTTGGGCCCCTGGTACAAGTCGCGCGCTACCACCATCTATGGCGGCAGCAATGAAATTCAACGAAACATCATTGCCCGCAATGTCCTTCACCTCCCAACACGATGAAACTCCTCCATGCAGAACACAATTGTGAATACATCCAAATCCGGACTTGAATCGCTGCTGTCGCCTCGTTCGGTTGCAGTGGTTGGCGCATCCGACAATCCCGACAAAGTCGGTGGGCGCCCGCTGAAATACCTTCTAACGCAGGGCTATACCGGACGCGTCTATCCCGTGAACCCGCGTGCCCAGACGGTTCAGGGCGTGCAAGCCTACCCGGCACTGGATTTATTGCCTGAGGTTCCCGAGGTGGCCATCCTTTGCGTGGGAGCTGAACATGTAGAGGCCCAGTTGCGCATGTGCGTGCGGCTGGGAGTGGCCAATGCGATCATGTTTGCCTCCGGTTTTTCGGAAGTCGGGCCAGAGGGCAGGCTCCGGCAGCAACAAATCGCTGATATTTGCCGTGATGGCAACGTGCGGTTGCTCGGGCCTAACTGCATTGGGGTGGCCGATTTCTCAAATGGCGCAGTTCTTTCCTTTGCCTCAATTTACAACGATTTTCCACCCAAGGACGGGCCCATTGCAGTGGTGTCGCAAAGCGGAGCTATTGGCGTGTGCGCCTATGCTTTGTTGCGCGACGCCGGATTGGGTGTGCGATACGTTGCAGCAACGGGCAATGAGGCAGACATTGATACGCTGGACTTCGTCGAGGCGGTGGCCAACAGGCCAGGTATCGAACTCATTCTGCTGTATCTGGAAGATGTTAAGAGCCTGGAGCGGCTGGAGGCCGCCCTGGCGACCACTTCGAAGAACGGGATTGCTCTGGTGGCGCTTCGCTCAGGAAAATCTGCCGACGGGAAACGTTCTGCAGGCTGGCACACCGGGTCATCTGGGGCGGTTAGTTCCAAAGTAGATGCCTTGTTTGAGCGGTACGGTTGTCGCACCGTCAACGACTTGGGCGAGCTGGTGGCAAGTGTTCCGTTGTACCTAAGCCCATCGTGGACGAGCACTACAAGCTCCCGTGTACCGACACTTGCAATAGTAAGCAATTCCGGGGCTGCTTGTGTGATGGCCTCGGACGAGGCCGCTAAAAGGGGTATTCCACTGGCTATTGTGTCGTCGGACACTACCGCTCAACTGGATGACTTGCTGCCGGACTTTTCACTGAACCGCAACCCGGTAGACCTAACGGCCATGCTGCTGACTGATTCGGCTCTCTTGGGCAATGCAATGCGCACCGTCTTGAATGACCCGGCGGTAGATGCCGCTGTGCTGGGTCTCTTGGCCATTGGGGGGCCTAGCTATGACACCAAACGGTTTGCCCGAGATTCCATTGCTGTGACTAGCGAAGCGGCCAAACCGCTAGTGGTCTACAGCCCGCACCCCCATGTCAGAACCATCTTCGCAGAGCACGGACATGCTGTCTTTGCTAGCGAATCAGATGCGCTTGAAGCCATACAAGGCTTCTTCTCACACCGGACGAAGTTTCAGTCTCATAGAGCACAAACGCAACCAGATACAACCAAGGAGAATAATTATGTCTGATGCAGCGATCATTTCGTACGCACGTACCCCCATTGGAAAATCGTTTCGCGGTGCCTTGAACCAGACGCATGGTGGGACCCTCGGCGGACACGTGATTCGCAGCAGCGTGGAGCGTGCTGGCATTGACCCCGCCATGATTGACGACGTGGTTTTGGGGTGCGCCTTTCCTGAAGGTGCCAATGGTTTCAATATTGGACGCATCAGTGCGCTCGCCGCTGGCCTGCCGGAGAGCGTCTCCGGCATGACGGTCAACCGCTACTGTTCCTCTGGTCTGCAGAGCATTGCCATTGCCTCGCAGGCGATTGTCAGTGGCTCCATCACCGTGGCGGTCGCGGGGGGAACGGAATCCATCAGCTGTGTACGTGAACATATCAACAAGCACATGCGGGAAGAACCCTGGCTGGCTCAACACGCACCGCAAGTCTATATGCCCATGATTGAGACCGCTGAACTGGTACAGCAGCGATATGGTATTTCGCGGGAACGACAGGACGCATACGCCTTGAGCAGCCAGCAGCGATACGCTGCTGCGCAGGCACGGGGAGCATTCCTAGAGGAAATTGCCCCAATCACGGTCACCGCTTTGAAGAAAGGCAGAGAGGGCGAGGCGCATCAGGTCTCGGTCCGTCTGGAAAGCGACGAGGGTGCCAGGCCCGACACGAAGCTTTCCGACCTGGCCGGGCTCAAGCCTGTGCTTGACGCTGGCACGGTGACCGCCGGCAATGCCAGTCAGTTGTCCGACGGGGCCGCTGCCTGTGTCGTGGCAGATGCGGCCTTTGCCGCAAAAAACGGCTTGCCAGTTTTGGGCTATTTCCGGGGCTTTGCTGTGGCTGGCTGTGCACCAGATGAAATGGGCATCGGCCCGGTCTTCGCGGTCCCCAAGTTGCTCAAGCAGGCTGGCCTAACGGTGAATGACATTGGCTTGTGGGAGCTCAATGAAGCCTTTGCAGTGCAGGTACTGTATTGTGCGGACCGGCTGGGCATACCCCTGGACCGCCTGAATGTAGATGGCGGTGCCATCACCATCGGACACCCGTTTGGCATGTCTGGAGCTCGGATGACCGGCCACGCCCTGTTGGAGGGCCGCCGCAGGAGAGTGCGCTATGTTGTCGTCACCATGTGTGTTGGCGGTGGCATGGGTGCGGCGGGCCTGTTCGAAGTAGCGAATTAACGTTCGCAACGATCAGCGTTGATTGCAATATTAGGAAAAACCCCATTGCCAAACTGTCTAACACTAGTTAGATTAGATATATTAAAAAAATGGAGACATGACGAATGAAACATGGCCAGACTAAGGAGCACGAAAGCTGCTTCGTTGCAGGAATTTCGGCGTGAAGCAGACGACGGACAAACCGGATACGCCGGTTCTTGAGTGCAGGGGCGTCGAGCGTAGGTTCGGAGGCTTGGTTGCATTGGCTACCGTGGATCTGCAGATCAACCGCGGCGAAATTTTTGGCATCGTCGGGCCCAATGGCAGCGGAAAGACCACGCTTGTCAATTCGGTGACGGGCTTCTACCCACCTCAGAAAGGGCGCATTTTTCTCAATGGGGTTGACATCACTGGACTGCGTCCGGACAAGGTGGCACGCTGCGCTGTGGCTCGGACCTTTCAAAACTTGGCTCTCTTTAACGGGATGACGGTGCTTGACAACATCCTGCTAGGGCGTCATGTTCATCTCAATCCAGGCGTGTTGAAGACGGCACTCTATTGGTGGTTGGGTGCGAGGGAGGAGGTTGAGCACCGCTTGGTTGTAGAGGAAGTCATCGACTTTCTGCAACTGCAGGGGGTACGCGACGAACTGGTTGATGCCTTGCCAATCGGACTGAAAAAGCGTGTTGAGCTGGCGCGCGCCCTGGTTGCTGAGCCGTCATTCTTGATCCTCGACGAACCGATGGCTGGTATGAACCAGGAAGAGAAAGAGTACATGGCGCGTTTCATCCTCGATGCACGTGACGAACGGGGGATCACTGTCTTGCTGATCGAGCACCATATGGATGTCGTTCTGGGCATTTGTGATCGCATCATGGCATTGAACTATGGAGAAGTCATTGCCACAGGACTTCCGCGTGAAGTCATTTCCAACCCTCGTGTGATTGAAGCCTATATCGGGAAGGCGAGCAAGCATGAATAATAAGAAGCCGTTTGACGTGGGTGCGACTGCTACGCAGTGGGATTTCAGTCCACAAACCACACTGCCGCGCCTGCTGGCAATCAACGCACAAGGGCACCCAAACCTAGTCGCCATGCGCGAGAAGGAACGGGGCATCTGGCGGGAATTTACTTGGAAGCAGCTGTTGAGTGAGGTTTTGACGATCGCCGCCGGACTGGAGACGTCGGGGTTTCGTCCGGGCGACGCATTGCTCGTGCTCGGTGACAATCGTGCGCGCCTGTACATCGGTATGCTGGCAGCTGTGACGCTCAAGGGATACGCCATGCCTATCTACCCTGATGCCACGACAGACGAAGTTGGCTACTTCGCCAGTGAGGTGCAAGCGCGATTCGCGCTGGCGGAAGATCAGGAACAAGTTGACAAGTTGCTCGAACTGCGCGAGAGCCATCCGGTCTTGCGCCAGATCATCTTCGATGACCCGCGCGGCGTTCGCGATTACAAGATAGACGGCTTGATGGCCTGGGAGGATATGCATGCGGCTGGCAGTCGTCGGTTGGGTGAATTTTCTGGACTTCGTGACGATTTGGTCAAACGCTCAGTACCCGATGGACCGGCAGTTTTCATGCACTCGTCGGGAACGACTGGGCGGCCAAAGGGCGTGGTACTTCGACATTGCAATGTATTAGCCGGCGTGCGTAACATGTATCAAGCTGGTGGGTTCACCTGGGAGGAGAAGATCCTCGCCTACCTGCCGATGGCGTGGACCGGCGACTTCGCCTTGACGATCGCGGCTGGTATCGCTTTGCGTTTCACCATCAGCATCCCGGAACGCCAGGAAACCGTGCTGAGAAATATGTGCGAGATCGCGCCTACGCTATACCTAGCCTCGCCGCGCAGTTGGTCTCACATGCTCACTTCTATCCAGGTGCGCATGGCGGAGTCCACACCGTTGAAAAAGCGCATTTACAAGCACTTCATCGACTTTGGCGTAGCGATTGAACGCGTCAAGATCGAGGGGGTAAAGCCGACCATATTGCAGCGACTTTGGTACCAGTTGGGCGATGTTGTCATTTATAGGCCACTCAAGGATCAGTTTGGCCTGAGCAGAATCAGAATTGCATTCACCGGTGGCGAAGCTATCGGTGAGGAAATATTTCTCTTCTATCGAGCACTAGGAATTGATCTGCGCCAGATGTATGGCCAAACCGAAAGCACTGCGGTCATTGCAATAACCGGTGCCGATGAGATTCGGTTGCATACGGTTGGCCGGCCACTACCCGGTGTTGAAGCAAGAATCTCGGACAGCGGCGAGATCCTACTGCGCTCCGAAAGCGTGTTTTCAGGCTACTTCGGAAATGAAGAAGCAACCCAAAGGACGCTGGTTGACGGCTGGTTGCACAGCGGTGATGCTGGCTACATCGAGCCGGATGGCCACTTGGTTGTGCTCGGACGAGTTGGTGATGTCGTCTATACCGCCAGAGGCGAACGCTACATTCCAACCTATGTTGAAAATCGGCTGAAATTCAGCCCATATATCAAAGATGTGGCAGTGTTGGGGACTGGTCGTGACTACCTGGCTGCCATGGTTTGCATCGACTACAACTCAGTGGGCCACTGGGCCGAGTCGCAAGGAATACCCTACATCTCGTATGCCGATCTCTCGCAAAAAAGTGAGGTGTTGGCGCTGATTGCACCTGAGATCCAGCACGTAAATCAGTTACTGCCGGAGGGCCAGCGTATCCAGCGCTTCGTCAATCTGCACAAGGAGTTTGATGCGGATGACGGCGAAATAACACGTACTGGAAAGCTCCGCCGTAACGTAATCGATGAGCACTATGCCCCGGTGATAGAAGCAATTTTTTCAAACAGCGACTTGGTGATCTTGAAGGCAAAGATTACATATGACTCTGGACTGTCTGGCGTGATCGAGCGCGAACTCATTATAAGGAGCACCTGAATATGGATTGGTCACTTCTACTAGAGCTCGCTCTAAACGGTGCCCTATCGGGGCTGATGTACTCGCTGATTGCACTCGGTATCGTTTTGATCTACAAATCATCTTCAGTTCCCAACCTCGCACAAGGTGCACTGGCGATGTTCGGGGCATACGTTGTGCTCGCAATATTCGAAGTCCTGAAGGCACCTATCTGGGTGTCTATTTTGCTCGGGATGTTTGTCATGTTCCTGATTGGGATGGGCATTGAGCGTTTCGCGCTGCGGCGGATGGCAGGTCGGCCATTGGTGATGATTCTGATGATGACGTTGGCGGTCGAGATCTTCATGCGTGCGGTAGCGATGACGACGTGGGGGGCTAGCCCGCGTGTGATTCCGTTAGGGATTTCCAATGGTCCGATGTTTCTTGGCGAGGTCCTTGTGAGTCGTTCATATCTCGTTGGTGGCGTTGTGACACTATTGCTATTTGGCTTTTTCGTAATGTTCTTCCGAACCCGTATGGGCACTGTGCTACGCGCAATCTCCGATGACTATACGGCGTCCTGGTCGGTTGGTATATCGGTTGAGCGGGGTGTTGCGCTTTCATGGGCCATGGCGGCGGTTGTCGCGACCGTGGCCGGTGTCTTGTGGGGCTCAATTCAGGGAGTCGATCAGTCTTTGTCGCAGCTATTGCTGATGGGCGTGACTGTCGCCGTACTGGGCGGGCTCGATAGCCTCGTTGGCGCAATCATTGCCGGATTGTTGCTCGGAACTTTCCAAGGCGTAGCCTCGGGCTACCTGGACCGACTGGTTGGTGGTGGTAGCCGCGATTTGGTCGTCGCAAGCACGCTGATGCTGACCATACTAATTCGTCCGAACGGATTGTTCGGTCGCGCGGATATTCAAAGGATCTAAGCATCATGTTCTACCTTCAGTCCGGGATTTCCCACTCGACCTACCGTGCGGATCGGCAACTGTTCGCTATTCCGTTTGAACGCTGGCAAATCGGAATTTTACTTGCACTGGCAGCAGCAGCACCAATCCTGCTAAACCCGGTTCATCTGAAAAGCTATATGCTGCCATGGTTGATCTGGACCGCCGCAGCACTAGGTCTCAATCTCATACTCGGTTGGGCCGGCCAGTTTCATTTTGGCTATGCAGCGGTGATGGCAATCGGTGCCTATAGTGCAGTGCACGCCACGCGCAATGGCGTTCCTTTCGAGATCGCACTTATCCTGGCGGGTGGCGCTGCCACCCTGATCGGCAGCGTCTTTGCAATTACGGCGCTGCGCGTGCGGGGTCTATACCTTGCTCTGAGCACGCTTGCTTTGCAATTTGTCATGGACTGGGTCATCAACAAGGTGCCGGCTATCAGTGGCGGAACACAAGCCACAATTCAGGCGCCACCTGTGCATCTGCTCGGCATGCCAATAAGCTCGGACGCCAGCAAGTATTACGTGGCATTGTTGTGGTGTGTCATGGTCACCTTGTTCATGCTCAATCTTCGCCGCACAGGGCTGGGTCGCGCGCTGGTGGCCGTGCGCGAAAAAGACTTTGCTGCGGCTGTTATCGGCGTTAACAGTTTTTACTACAAGTTGGTTGCGTTTGCGACTTCGTCATTCATTGGCGGCATCAGCGGGGCGATCCTAGTGTTTACATTCTACGGCGCGGTTACACCTGAGCAATTCACGACCAATGTTTCGATCCAGGCGTTGGCCATGGTGATTGTCGGTGGGCTTGCCAGCGTGATTGGATGCTACTTCGGCGTCGCATTTGTCTTGCTGCTGCCGGGCATCATCTCCACCATCATCTATGCCACCGCTCACAGCATGAATCTCAACATCGGTATTGAACTGTTGGCGCATATTCCAAGTCTCCTGTATGGCCTGCTGATCATCGGTTTCCTTCTTTTTGAGCCCAGTGGCCTCGCCAAAATATATGCCAATTTTCGCAACTACCTAATGTTCTGGCCCTTCGGGTACGGGCGGAAATAGCGACTCCGTAGTCGTATCTTGCTGTGGTAGACCAACTTTCTGATTCTATTTATTACTAAGAGGAGCTAGAGACATGATTCATAAATTCAAAAATTTTTTTGGCGTGGCGGCAATTGCACTTGCAACACAATCTGTGATTGCGGCTGAGCCGATCAAGTTTGGTCTGTGTTATGACCTGACCAAGGTGTACAGTTTTGCTTTGCCTCAGATGGTTCAGGCCGAACGTGATTTTGCTGCTGTGCTAAACCTGAAGGGAGGCATTGAAGGTTATCCGATTGAGTTGCTCCTGCAGGAGCACGGAAACGAGCCTCAGCGCGGTATTGAATGTTACGAGCGTATGAAGGCCGATGGGGTGGTACTCGTCGACACGGTATCTTCGCCGGTTTCGCGTGCTTTGCTGCCGCGTGTCATGAAAGACGGAGTGGTCATGATCCAACCGATGGTTGGACGTAGCGATACGGCCGATGGCGAGGTCTTCAAATGGGTGTTCCCTCTTGGCGCGACCTACTGGGGTATGGTGGCGAATGGTGTCGACTACCTCAAGAAACAGGCAGGCGGAAGCCTCAAGGGCAAGAAGCTGGCGTTCCTGTACATTGACTATCCTTTCGGCCAGGAACCGATAAATGTCCTGCGTGAACTGCAGAAAGTTGAAGGGTTTCAGTTGGACATGTTCCCATACCCACTGCCCGGCAATGACCAGTCATCGGCGTGGTCGCAAATTCGCCGACTTCAGCCAGACTACGTTATTCACTGGGGTACGGCCGGTATGCAGGTTGTCATGGCCAAGGAGGCACAGCGGAACGGTTTCCCCATGGACAAGGTAATTACGACACCCTGGATCAGCGAAGTTGATATTGCCAACATTGGGGCCGAAAACGCCAAAGGGATCAAGAAAATAACAACCTTGACCGTGAGCTCTGACCTTCCGCTGATTCGCGAGATTCAGCGTGAACTTTATGCCAAGGGCAAGGGAAACGGCGATAGCAAGTGGATCGGAACGACCTACTACAACTTCGCACTTGCCAGTTTTGCACCCGTTTTCGAAGGCGCGCGACTGGCCATCAAGAACTATGGAGCACCATTGACTTCCGACAAGCTGCGTAAGGGTATGGAAAGCGTCCGCAATTTCAACGGAGACGGACTTTTGCCGCCATTGAACATCACGGAGAAGGATCACAGCGGTGGTGGTAAGACCCGGATCGACATGTGGGACGGGAAGATGTGGGTTCCGCAAACCGACTGGATCTCAGAAAATACGGATCTGGTTTGGAAAACGGTGAAGGCTTCTTCCGCCGAGTACGTCAAGTCGAGCAAATAGACCTTGAACGCACTAACACTCAATAATGTCGAGGTCATCTACGATCAGATGTTCCTCGCTATCAAGGGCGTGTCCATTGAAGTGCCGCAGGGCGCTATGGTTGCACTGCTTGGCGCGAATGGTGCCGGAAAAAGCACCACTCTTAAAGCTATCAGTGGACTTCTGCAAGCTGAACGCGGAGATGTAACTCGAGGTGATGTGAAATTTGGCGGTCAGGATATTGCTGATTTGTCACCACAGCGGCGCGTCAAACTCGGCATTGTCCAGGTGCTTGAAGGACGTCGGGTTTTTGAACATCTAACGCCCGACGAGAATTTGGTGGCTGCTTCATCTTCACAGTTGAGTCGCGCTGAGATGGTTCGTAATAAAGATCGCGTCTACAGTTACTTTCCGCGATTGTCACTTCGTCGAAACGCCATGTCCGGCTATCTCTCTGGTGGTGAGCAGCAGATGCTTGCTATTGGACGAGCGCTAATGACCAAGCCCAAGTTACTGATGCTGGACGAGCCCAGCCTGGGACTTGCTCCTGCACTGGTGGCAGAGGTGTTCGAGATCATTCGCCGCATCAACCTTGAAGAGGGGATGTCGATATTGCTGGTCGAACAGAATGCTATCGCTGCTCTGGACCTGGTGTCTCATGGATATCTAATTGAAAACGGACGGGTCGTCATGCACGACTGTGCCGAAGTAATGAAACGCAACCCCGATATCCAGGAGTTCTATCTTGGAGGAAAAGAGGGCCGTGACTTTCGCGATATCAAGCACTACAGCCGTCGCAAGCGCTGGCTTGCTTGACCATTTTTGAGACATTCATATTTTAGTATTGGATCAGCCCCATGTTGTTTAATGAAGACCAACTTGCTTTGCAGGAAGTAGCACAACGCTTTTCTCGTGAGGTGCTCAGACCCGACTATCAAAAGCGTGAATCAGTGGGATCCTTTGACAGAGCATTGATCAAGCAAATGGGCTCGCTGGGTTTACTCGGCGTAGATCTGTCGGAAGAGTATGGTGGCCTCTCAGAGAGTGCTGTAACCGCCGGAATAATCACCGAGGCACTAGCTTATGGTGACTTTAACGTTTCGTATATGCCTGTGATGGTTTCGCTAATGGGTGCAATTTTGCACCGAAATGCAAACCCTGAACTGGCACGACATTGGAATCGAAAACTCGTTGCGGGCGAGGCGATTATTGGGCTTGGGTTAACTGAACCGCGCGGTGGATCCGATGCAGCCAATCTTCAATTCAAGGCTCGACGTGATGGAAGTGAGTACATTCTGTCGGGTGAAAAGACTTCCATCACCTACGCGGGTCAAGCTGATGCGATGATCGTTTTCGGTCGGACGGGAAGTCTCGAGGATGGAGCAAAGGGCGTCTCGGCATTTCTGGTTCCAACGGATCTGCCAGGCATTTCTTCCACTCGCTTTGATGATTTGGGAAGCAAGATCATCGGACGTGGTTCGGTATTTTTTGATGATGTCCGTGTCCCAGTAGAAAACCGTATTGGTGACGAAGGAAAGGGTTTCACACAGGTGATGCAAGGATTTGACTATAGTCGCATCCTGATTGCGTTGCAATGCGTAGCTGCCGCGCAAGCATCCATCGATGAGACGTGGGCCTACGTTCAGGAACGACACGCTATGGGTGTGCCAATAGTGCAGTACCAAGGGGTTTCATTTCCCATTGTTGAGTTTGAATCGCAGATAGCCGCTATTCGTACGCTTTGCTACCACGGTATGGAACTGCATGATGCGCACAAACCCCATTCGGCGGAATCTGCGATGGTGAAGTGGATGGCGCCGAAGACAGCCTTTGACGCAATCCATCAATGCATTTTGACGTTTGGTCACTACGGATGGTCTATGGATTTGGCTCATCAGCAGCGGTTGCGCGACGTAATGGGGCTTGAGATTGGTGATGGGACGGCTTCTGTAATGAAGTTGATCATCGCACGAGAGCGCGGGGGGCGTGCAGCCGTTCAGTACGGGAAGGCGCCGTCAAAATGAGGGAGGCCGGGGGCTTAAAAGTACGACTCACTCAGACGTGAGAAAGACCTCAACTCTTGCGACTTAATCGCTCGTTCGCTTTCGATGTACTCATGACTTCACCCTATCCACGCCTACTTTCTCCGTTGAAAATTGCCGGGCTGACCCTTGCCAATCGGGTTGTCATGGGCGCGATGCACACCGCCATCGACATCATGGACCGGCCCTACGAGCGAATCCATGCCTTCTATCGCGCACGCGCCGAGGGTGGAGTCGCCATGATCATCAGCGGGGGTGTATCGCCCAACATGGAGGGACGGTTTGACGAACACTCTTCCTCAATGCTGGGCGCCGCCTCTGACAGGGGTTGGCACCGAGCCATCGTCAATTCGGTGCGCGATACGCCAACGCTGATGTGCCTGCAGTTATTGCATGCCGGCCGCTACGCGAAACTCGCCGACTGTGTCGCCCCCTCGTCGATCAAGTCGCGGATCAGTCGCCACACGCCACGTGCGCTGCGCACGGAAGAGATTTGGCGCACGGTTGACGACTATGCGCGCTCGGCAGAGATCGCGCAGGAACTGGGTTACCACTCAGTGGAAATCATGGGCTCCGAGGGCTACCTGATCAACGAGTTCAGCGCTCCTGTGACCAACAACCGATGCGACGAATTCGGCGGTAGTTTTGAGGGGCGTACGCGCTTTCCCCTGGAGATCATCACGGCGGTGAGGCGCCGCGTCGGCAAGGACTTTCCGATCATCTACCGAATTTCAGCGCTTGATTTGGTCGAAGGCGGCATGGCTGGTGCGGAGACGCTGGAGTTCGCGCGCCTGATTGAACAGGCTGGCGCCGATGTCATTAACATCGGCGTGGGCTGGCACGAGTCGACCGTGCCTACGATCGCGCATGTGGTGCCGCGTGCCGGATGGGCGTTCGCCGCTCGGCGCATCCGGGAAGTCGTCTCGGTGCCGGTGATGGCATCGAATCGCATCAATGACCCCCAGGTGGCGGAAAATATGCTGGTCACTGGTGACGCCGATCTCGTGGCTATGGCCCGTCCGCTGCTGGCGGATCCGGAGTTCGTTCGCAAGGCGATGGCTGGCGAGCCCCAACGCATCAATACCTGCATTGCCTGCAACCAGGCTTGCCTGGATGGATACTTCACCAAGCGGGGCGTTTCATGCTTGGTCAACCCGCGGGCCTGCCGCGAGATCGAATTTGTGGCCAAACCGCCAGGGAGCAACAAGCGAATTGCCGTCGTAGGAGGCGGCGCAGCTGGCATGAATTTCGCGTTTAACGCGGCTGAGCGTGGCCATGCCGTTACCTTGTTTGAAGCCTCGAAAGTTCTCGGTGGGCAGTTGTTGATGGCGCGTGCGATTCCCGGTAAGACGGAATTTGATGAAATGCTGCGCTATTTCTCTCAGCGTATAGAAGACACCGGCGTGACTGTGCGGCTGGATCAAGCACCCGCGGCCGAACAATTGGTGGCTGAAGGCTACGATGAGGTAGTCATCGCGACGGGAGTGCGACCCCGCCAGTTGCATATCCCCGGTATTGATCATCCAAAGGTTCTCGACTATGTGGACGTGCTTTCGCGCAACCGCAACGTGGGGCAACGAGTGGCCGTGATTGGTGCGGGGGGCATCGGTTTTGACATGGTTGAGTACCTGCTGGATGGCGTATCCCATGTACCTCCCAAGATCACCGATTTCGCGACTGAATACAGTCTCGACTTGTCGCTGAGTTCCCCCGGTGGATTGGTTGGCGCTGCGATTCGGGAGGTTCCAAAGCGTCACGTAACGCTGCTGCAGCGCAAGCCGGGTGCTCTCGGTACCAGCTTGGGAGTTTCGACCGGCTGGATTTTGCGAGACAAGCTAATTCGCTTTGGCGTTGCGACCATTGGCGGCGCAAGTTACGAACGCATTGATGATGAGGGGCTGCACATCCTGGTCGATGGTGTACCGCGTCTTATATGCGCCGACACGGTAATCGTTTGCGCTGGCCAGGAATCCGTGAACGGACTTGTCAGCAAACTTCGCTCAATAGCGCCGAACATACCAGTCCATGTGATTGGGGGCGCGGACGTGGCGGGTGAACTTGACGCCAGGCGCGCCATTGACCAGGCTACGCGCCTCGCACTGGAGGTGTAGAAGAAAGATAACTCTGGCAAATGCGCAAGCTCTGTACCGGCGCGGTTTCCAATTCAAAATTGAATTTTTCCAGCAAGTGGGTCACTCTCATCATCAAAGTAGGCAAGACATGTGGTTGTTTTCTGAAATCAAGACTTTGGGCGACATTCCTAGACACTACGCGCGGACCCAGCCTGAAAAAACGGCTCTGATCGATGCCGCGGGAACAGTGACTTTCGCGGAGTTGGATGCGAGATCGAATCGCGTCGCGAATGTCCTGTTGAAGTTGGGAATCGAGAAAGGCACCAACGTCGCCTTCCTGGGCAAGAACTCGAATTACTATTTCGATGTTCTGTTTGGCGCCAGCAAAGTGGGGGTCACACTGATTCCCCTGAACTGGCGACTGGCAGCGCCCGAAATTGAGGCGATCGTGGCAGACGCCTCTCCGGCTGTGATCATCGTTGACCGGGAGTATGAGGATCTTGCGGAAATCGTCCTCAAATCAAGCAAGACGCAATGCACGAGGATCGTATTCGATTCATCGCATCGAGGCGCGTCAGCGCTTGATGAGTTGATGAACGCTTGCGCGCCCACTGACCCGGCGATACGCGTGGATATGGAGCAGAACGCCGTCCTGATGTACACATCTGGAACGACAGGTAAGCCCAAAGGCGTTCAACTGTCGCATCAGGGCTTCTTTTACGTGCGTCTGTGCGAGCATTTAGAGGCAACGATGAAATATGAGGCGGACGATGTCGTGTTGACCGTCATGCCCTTGTTCCATGCCATGGCCAATTACTTCTCGCTGCAGGCACTCTATAACGGGGCAACGGTCGCGGCCTATTCGATGCCGGATCCGGGCGGCTTGATGAAATTGATTGCTCAACATCAGGCGACCATCGTGCCGCTGGTCCCTACTGCTATCCAGATGTTGCTTGATCACCCGAATGCAGCGGATGCGAACTATTCATCGGTGCGCCTGATGATTTATGCCGGGGCCTCAATCGACGCGCACCTGCTCAGCCGTGCCATGCGTGCAATTCAGTGCAAATTCATGCAGTTCTACGGTGCCACTGAAACCGGTGGTGCGCCGGTCGCGTTTCTGCGGCCCGAGCAGCATAAGCTTGACGATGTGGCAAGGCTGAAGTCTTGCGGGACGGTGTTTCCGTTGACCGAGATGAAAGTTGCCGATGAAAACGGAATCGAACTGCCCGATGGACAGGTCGGAGAATTTTTCGTTCGAGCGCCTTATCTTACGACGGGCTACTTCAATCAGCTGGAGGTTACTGCCGCTGCTTTCCGGAACGGCTGGTACCGTTCGGGAGATGCCGGCTATCGTGATGCGGAAGGTTTTTTTTACATCGTTGATCGCGTCAAAGACATGATCATCAGCGGCGGCGAAAACGTGTATTCGACCGAGGTGGAGCATGCGCTTCAAAAACTTGCTGGGGTCCAGATGTGCGCCGTGGTGGGATTGCCGGATCCAAAGTGGGGTGAGAAAGTCGTCGCTGCAATCATTGCAGACCCTTCGGTGACGCTAACCAAGGAGGAAGTGATTGCGCATTGCCGGACGTTGATCGCTGGTTACAAGGTGCCGAAAGACATCAAGTTCATTCACTCGCTCCCGATGACTCCGACCGGCAAGGTAAAGAAGCGCGCGCTGCGAGATCAATTGCTGACGGAAAAGTGAAGTCAATTATTTGCGCTAGGAAATCTAAATGAGAAATCAAGTGGCACTCGTGACAGGCGGTGGACGCGGCATCGGACGGGGCATCGCATTGGCGCTTGCCGAAGCAGGCTACGACCTTGCCGTCAACTATCAGGGCAATCGAGAGGCCGCCGATCAAGTGTCAGAACAAGGCAAGGCACTGGGCGTTCGCGTCGAAGTTATTCAAGCCGATATCAGCGTTGGTGAGGATCGCACGCGGTTGATGGCGGACGTTGAGCGCTTGTTTGGTCGTCTCGACATCCTTGTGAACAATGCAGGTGTCACCGTCCAGAATCGAACGGACCTTCTCGAAGGCACCGAGGAAAGTTTCGATCGCGTTCTGGACATTAATCTGAAGGGCACCTATTTTCTGACTCAAAAGGCAGCTAAATGGATGATTAACCAAGTCAAGGCCGATCCTGAACGAAGCCCCAAGATCGTGATGATTTCCTCGGCCGCAGCCTTTAAAGTCTTGCCAACTGGCGGGGAATACTGCGTTAGCAAGGCCGGGCTTGGAATGGTGACGCAGCTCTTTGCTGCACGATTGGCCAACGAGGGAATTGCCGTGTTCGAGATTCGTCCCGGCGTGATTGAGACAGACATCACAGCGGCTTTCAAGTCTGACTGGGATGGATTTGTGAACTCCGGGAAGATCCCGATCCGACGCTGGGGCTCGCCCGCCGATGTGGCCAAGGCTGTGGTTGCGATCACCTCAGGGCTGTTCCCCTACAGCACAGGAGAAGTGTTTCATGTAGATGGGGGAATTCATATTCCTCGTTTCTGATTCTAAAAATAAGTACCCGAACCAAGCAAGTGAACTAACCAAGGATTTTAAATGGCTAAGTCTGAAATGAAAACATTATTGATAGAAAAGCGCGGCGCAATAGAGATCGTCTCGTTTAATCGCCCTGAGGTGCTTAACGCAGTCAATCCGGAAATGGCTGAGGAGTTGGGATGCTATTTCAGAGGCCTGCTTGAACAACTTGATACGCGCGTCGTTATTTTGCGCGGCGTTGGGCGGGCTTTCTGTGCCGGAGCTGACGTTGGCTCGGACGCATTTGCACCTCCAGGCGATGCCCGAGCTCAGCGGCAGATGCTGGTGCAGACGAATTACTCAGGCATCGTCAAGCTGATGCGCCGGTGTCCGCAGCCCATCATTGGTCTGCTGAACGGAGCGGCGTGCGGCGCAGGTTTCTCGATGGCGCTCGCGTGCGACGTGCGTCTGGCAACTCCAAGTGCGCGTCTCAATGCGGCCTATTTTCGGATGGGGCTCGGCGGTTGTGACATGGGCTCAGGCTATTTGCTGCCGCGTTTGGTTGGCCTCTCTGCGGCCTCAGAATTTTTGATGACAGGACGTTTTATCAGCGCTGAACGTGCCAAGGCGATCGGCCTGGTCAGCGACGTGGTTGACGAGGACAGGCTTCTCGACGTTGGTCTCGAACTGGCAGCCGACATGTTACGCGGCTCACCAATGGGACTTCGAATGACGAAGGAATCGCTCAACGCGGAGATCGATGCGCAGAGTTTGGAAGCGGGATTGCTGCTCGAGGATCGCCAGCAGACGTTGTTGATGGAGACGGCCGACTTTCGGGAAGCTGTGGCGGCGTTCAAGGAGAAGAGGGCACCCCAGTACCATGACCGCTGATGAACGTGCAGCCCTAAACGCCCTCCGCACAACAGGAAGCAGCGCACCGGCCTATGAATAGGAACGCAAATCCGGGGGAAGTCGATTTTGATGCGACTCGCCTTGACGGCTATTTGTGCGGACTGCTCGGGGGCACTTCAGGTCGCCTGACAATTGAGCGTACACAAGGGGGAATGTCAAATCCGACCTACTTTCTGCGCTGCGATGGCTGGGAGGCAGTGCTTCGTAAACAACCGGGTGGTGTGCTCGTGCCGTCCGCACACGCTATTGACCGCGAGTACCAAGTGTTGAAGGCACTTTATGGTACTGCCGTACCTGTTCCGCAACCTATTCACTATTGCGAAGATCGGGATGTCTTGGGCACGCCCTTCTATTTGATGGAGCGTTTGCAAGGGAGGGTGTTTCATGACTGTGCCAGTCCTGGTTTAGCAGTAGATGAGCGTTCTGCTATTTTTGATTCAATGCTCGCCACGATGGCAACCTTGCACCAAATCGACTACGCCGCTTTGGGCTTGGCGGGTTTTGGACGGCCAGGCAACTACTTTGCTCGGCAATTGAATCGATGGACCCGCCAGTGGCAGCAATTCCGCAAGGGCGATGATGACATTGCGGCACTCGATCAACTGGCAGTCTGGCTGAGTGAGCGTGTGCCGAAAAGCGAAACCCTGGTGCTGTGCCACGGAGACTACCGAATCGGCAATCTGATTTTTCACTCTAGGGAGCCACGCGTCATCGGTGTATTGGACTGGGAACTTGCAACCTTGGGGCATCCCTTCGTGGATTTGGCTTACAACAGCCAAGCTTGGCACATGGCACCCGATGAACTTGGCGGTGTTCTGGGTTTACCTCTCGCCGACTTGGGCATTCCAGAAGAAGATGAGTACCTGAACCGTTACTACGCATTGACCCGAACCACCGAACGTCTCACCAACTTTCATAAAGTATTTGGCATGTTTCGGAGTGCGGTGGGCAGTGCTGGTGTGGCTGCGCGTGGTGCGGCAGGCACAAATGCCAGATCTGATGCGGCCCAGGTGGGGCGTCAACTGGCTCTGGCATTTGCCCGGCGCGGACAGGATCTTATGAGACTAAGCACATGACATTGGATGAAGTGGTTCGCAATCGGCGCTCAGTGCGGGGGTTCTTGCATCAGGAGGTTCCTGCGTCAACCATGCAGGAAGCATTTACCTTGGCGCAGCATGCGCCTTCTGGATGCAATGCTCAGCCCTGGCTACCGCATGTGGTTTCTGGAAAAGTGCTCAGAGGGCTTGCTGCAGCGTTGCGCTTAGCGGGCAGCGAGGGCGATGCCCCCGCGCCCGATTGGCCCGTCAGGGGCAAATACCAAGGCGTTTACCGGGAGCGACAATACGACGCAGCTGCCAGTCTCTACACGGCGATGGGCGTGGCACGTCATGACCTCGAAGGTAGGAAAGCGGCTGCATTGCGTAACCTAGAGTTTTTTGATGCGCCGCATGCGGTTTTCATTTTTCTGCAGGATCCCTTCAACATCCGTGAGGCTGCTGATGCGGGTATGTACGCGCAAACCTTGATGCTGGCCCTCACTAGCCGCGGTCTTGCCTCTTGTGCACAAGGGGCGTTGAGTCTCTACCCGCAGATCGTGCGCAGTCATTTGTCGCTGCCGGAAGACCATAAACTGCTTTTTGGTATTTCTTTTGGCTTTGAAGATACCCAAGTCAAGGCAAACGCCACCCGTGTGGGGCGGACTCCTGTGCACGAGGCGGTCCGGTTCCATGGCTGACTGGCACCCCAATGTTTTGGTGTCCACCTCTGCTTTGTGTGTGTGCTGCTATGGCGCATAAACACTAACCCTAAGAGGACTTCTATTGAACGTAAATCGTACCAATATGTGTTGACTAACTACCGTTAGTTAAATAGACTGTATTTTTAATTTCTGCGTCTCAAAACGCGCATTTCAACAGGGTATTTCCATGAATCTAGATCTCCAAGGCAAGTCAGTCGTCATCACTGGTGGAGCCTCCAACATTGGGCGGGGCATCGTCCTGGCCTTCGCTGCAGAAGGTGCCAACATCACGATCGGTGATGTGGATGAAGCGCAGGCACACAAGACGGCTGAACTGGCCCTCAGCCTGGGCGCCGCGTCAGTACAGGTTGTCAAGACGGACGTCACACAGCTCGACCAGGTGCAGGCCATGTTCCAGGCGGCAATTGACAAGAACGGTGCAGTCGATGTACTGGTGAACAACGTGGGCTGGGACAGCCTCACCTTCTTTACGCAAACCACGCCAGAGTTTTGGCGCAAGGTGATCGATATCAACTTCATCGGTGTACTCAACTGCACGAAGACGGCGCTCGACTTGATGGTGCCTCAAAAGCGGGGGGCAATCGTGTCCATCAGCTCCGACGCCAGCCGCCAGGGCGAGGCACGTGAAGCTGTGTATGGCGGTATCAAAGCGGGCATTAATAACTTCATGAAGACCATTGCCAAGGAAAACGGTCGTTACGGCATTCGCTGCAACGTGGTGTGCCCAGGTGTCACTGTGCCGGTTTCTGCGGATGAAGTGGGCGGTACCAGCATGTGGACCAATGCGGGCAGCAACTTCACACCCGAGCAAATGGAAAGTATCGCCAAAACATTGCCTTTGCGCAAAATAGGCACCCCCGAAGATGTGGCCAATGCGGTTGTGTTCTTCGCCTCCAGCAAAGCGGCAGGCCATGTCACCGGCCAGATCCTCTCGGTGTCGGGCGGCTACACCATGATTGGTTAGGCACCTGTCCGAACGTCGCAAGCATGTCTCATGCGTATAGACCGTTTGCTTGACGCCAAGCTTGCCTCGCCCAATGGGAGCGAGGCAATCGCCCTGCTAACAGAAACCGGACACGTCATCAGCTATGCGCAGTTGGCCGAACAGGTGTCGGCGGTGGCGGAAACCTTGCAGCAGCGCGGGTTGCAGCCAGGCCATCGCTTCATGCTGTTGGGTGAAAACAGCGCGGACATGGTGGTCGTGATGCTGGCTGCCGTTCGCACCGGTGCATGGGCCGTGCCCTTAAACCCGCGTATGTCTGCTGCTGAAATAGACGGGATAAGCGCGCATTGCAAACCCCGTATGGTGTATTTCGCCAGCCAGCATTGCGTCGAGGCAGGGCAGCATGCCGCGCGCTACAGAGCACAAGGCGACAGTGGTGGAACTTTTCAGCAAGGGCATCTCTTTGACCTGCCGAAAGAGAGTCAGCCCGATGGAAGCGAGACCGGAACCGAAAGCGATGTTGCCATCATGATTTATACCTCGGGCACCACCGGCTTGCCCAAGGGAGTGATGCTGACGCATGCCAACCTGGACTTTGTCACGCGCACCTCGCTGGCCCAGCAGGTCATTCTGGCTGGCGATCGAATCTTTCACGCCATGCCCATCTCCCATTCCTATGGGCTGATCACCATTCTGCTCTGTGGCTTGAGAGCGGGCGCCTGTATTCACCTGGTGACGCGCTTTAGCGCAGAAAAGCTGGCCAGCGCAATCATGGATGGCGGTATCACGGTATTTCAAGGTGTACCCGCCATGTATGCCAGGCTATTTGAATGGTCGGTTCAGACAGGCCGCTCCTTGCGGCCCAATCAATTGCGCATGCTCTACATAGGCGGCTCGCAAATCGATGCACAGCGCAAGGCACAGACCGAGACCTTGTTGGGAATCCGCCTGCATCATGGCTACGGCCTGACCGAATCCTCTCCCGTGGCAACCCGCACCTTCGGACATCAGCCTCCTGCCGATGTCACGGCAGGATGGCCGGTACCGGGTGTGGAAGTTGTGTTGCGGGATGCAGAGGGCAGGATAGTAGTGCAGGGCCAGGGCGGTGAAGTGTGCATTCGCGGCCCCAACGTGATGAAGGGCTATTTTCGCGATCCCGTGCAAACCGCTGCCGCGTTGGATGCCCAGGGCTGGCTCAAAACCGGAGATGTTGGCGTTTTCGGACCGGATGGTGACCTGTCGATCATTGGGCGAATCAAAGAAATGATTATTCGCAGCGGTTTCAATGTCTATCCCGCAGAGATCGAAAGGGTCATTGCCGCCTGGCCTGGCGTTGCGCAGTGTGCTGTCGTCGGGCGCTCTGTGGCCGGTGATGAGGAAGTGATCGCCTTCATAGAGCCGATTGCGGGTCTGTTGGTGGACGTCATGGGGTTGTCGGCACATCTGCGGCTGCACCTTGCGCCCTATAAACTGCCGGCCCATCTGCTTGTGATGGAGAAGCTTCCGGCGTCTGGCACGGGCAAGGTACTCAAGAGTGTGCTGAAGCAACAGTTTTCGACACCGCCTGAATGACGTGCGGACCCCGCAAATGGCACCAATAAATGGAGACAAAATGAGCGAGTGGTTTAAAAAGCGGACGATTGGGTTGCTGCCGGCCGATGCGGCACGCCGATGGGGCGATAGTGAGTCGCTCATGTTCAAGAATCAACGGTGGACGCACGTCCAGTTCGACGCCGAGGTGGATCGGGTGGCGTGTGCATTGATTGGGGCAGGCGTTGAACCAGGGGAACATGTGGGGATGTGGATTCCCAATCGTCCTCAATTTCTATTTTTGTTCTACGCGATCATCAAAGTGGGCGCGGTGGCCGTTCCGTTGAATACCCGCTTTCGCACCATGGACCTGGATTACGCACTTCGCCAATCGCGTTGCACAAGCCTCTTTACGGTGGACCGCTCTGGACCGGTGGACTATGCGGGGATGGTGCGCGAGGTGCTAGGTCAGGTCGAGGTCCAGCCACACAAGCAAATACGATCATCGAATTTTCCTGATTTGCGGCGGATCGTCGTTCTTGACCAGGCGGGCGAGGTACCGGGTGCGCTGTCATGGCCGGATTTTTTGGATGACCAAGTGCGCGTGACCGCCGAGAAGCTTGCCGAGCGGGCCGGGGCGGTTGATCCGGATGCAATGGCCATGATCATGTATACATCAGGCACCACCGGATACCCCAAAGGCGTCATGATGAGTCATCTGATCATCCGCCGATGCAGCGAGCGTTTGGCGGTCTTTGGCATGACCAAATCTGATGTTCAGATGAACTTCCTGCCCCTGTTTCATATGTACTCGTTAGGGCACATTGTGTTGCAAAGTATTCTTTCCGGTGCCAGACAAGTCTTGACAGAGGCTTTTGACGCTGTCGAGTCGCTTCATCTTATCGCCACTGAACGCGCCACAACATTGCACGGATTTGACACCCACTATCGTGAGCTGATCGACGCTAAGAAGCGCGAACCTTCGATTGATATAGGGAGTCTGCGAGTGGGTCTTTTCACAGCAGGACTTGAAAATTCGGCGTCCGTTGCTCTCGATACCCAGAACTACTTATGCCCCACGATCTCTGCCTTTGGCTCGACTGAAACGGGCAGTGGATTCTCGCTATCGTTTCTCGACGCAACGCTTGACCAGCGTACGCGAGCATCCGGCTACCCCTTGCCAGACGTGGAAGTCCGCGTTATCGATCCAGATACGGGATTGAATGTTGCCACAGGAACACAAGGTGAGATTCTGGTGCGCGCTTACGGCATCATGCTTGGGTACTACGACAAGCCTGAGGCCACTGCAGAGGCAATCGACAAGGATGGATGGCTGCACACCGGTGATGCAGGCTATATGCGTGACGATGGTCATATCCGCTTTGTCGGCCGTTACAAGGATATGTTGAAGGTTGGCGGTGAAAATGTTTCACCCGCAGAAGTCGAGTCGGTTCTTCTTCAAGTTCCGGGCGTAGCGCAAGTTGCAGTGGTGGGCTGTGCTGATCCACGCCTGCAGGAAGTAGCGGCGGCATTTGTTGTGCTGTCGCCTGGTGCATCGGTGACTTTGGAAATCGTAGACAGCTTTTGCCGGGGCAAGATCGCCAGTTACAAGATCCCGCGGCGTCTGATTGTTGTCGACGAGTTCCCAATGACGCCATCGGGCAAGGTGCAAAAGCATCTTTTGCGCAGTCAGCTGGCTTAGGCGCGTGTTCGTGGCACATCGCGACAGTATCTTCGTCCGCTAGATTTACGCGCCAATAGCGATGAGCATTCGCCAACATTTCAGCAGCGCCGATGGCATTGAGCGGCAAGGGAAATGCGACGTTCGCGTTTACCGAACGAAGTTGACCGCTATGCCCTTGGCGCCCGGGTGCGTGGCGAGGACCGAAATTGCTGACTTAGTGACTCGCGCGAACCAGGCGCGATTGCTACTGTTTCGAGCCTCAGCAGGGTTTGGAAAGACCACGACGATGCTTCAATACCGGGACTCGCTCAGGCGCTCGGGTGTGGCCACGGCGTGGCTGACACTCGATCAACTTGACGACGATTTTCGCCGACTGTTGATGCACCTGGTCGCGGCATTTGATCTCATTTTGAATGATCAAAATATGCCCAACCGCTCAGAGGAACTTGACTCATCGCTTTGCACTTTTAATCCGTTCAATCTCGATTCACTGGCGCTCGATCTGATGGATCGCATCGCAAACTGCAGTCGCAGGTTTACCTTGTTCATTGATGATTTTGAGACAGTTTCCAACCGATCTGTAGACGACCTGTTGCGCCTGATCCTGAATCGCATGCCCGGCGGTGCCCAGTTGGCAATTGCTTCACGTAAAACCCCAGAGTTGGCGCTTGGCCGTTTGCGAGCCCAAGGCGAGTTGGTCGAAATCGATGAATTTCGGTTGCGTTTTTCACGTGACGAGGCCTCTACTTTTCTGTTGAAGTCTTCGGGGTTGTCGCTCACGGCGGAGGCTGTGACCAGATTGCACTGTGCCACCGAGGGCTGGCCAGCCGCGCTAAGGTTGGCTGCGATTGCCATGGAGAATCGGGCGCACCCCGATTCTTTTATCGCAAGTTTCACCGGTTCCAATGCCGCGGTAGTGGATTACCTTGCCGAAGAGGTCCTGTTTCTACAACCCGAAAACGTTCAGGAGTTTCTTCTCAAAACCAGCGTGCTGAGTGAACTGAACCCGTCGCTTTGCAATGCCGTCTGCGGGCGACAAGACAGCGAGCTCGTGTTGCGCAACCTAGAACATTCCAACGCTTGTGTGACGCCGCTCGACAGCGAGCGCCGGCTCTATCGATACCATGGACTGTTCGCGGATTTTCTAAGGGATCAGTTGCGCCGCCACTATCCCGACGAGATCCCGGGCCTTCAGTTGCGCGCCGCACGATGGTATGCGGTGGCCGGTCGCTGGGTTCCGGAAATCGAGCATGCATTGGAGTCGGGCCATCCCGCTTACGCCGTGTCACTGATTGAGGCGCACGCTAATACATTGCTTTTCCAGGGAAGGTTCGGGTTGTTGGCACGCTGGCTCGACAAACTCTCACAGGAGTCATTCCAATCCCGGCCTCACCTGCGTATCGCCCATATTTGGGCGCTGACCTTCACTCGGCGCAGTACCCAGGGATTGCGAATTCTCAAAGCGTTCGAAAGCGACAATATTGGGGCGGCGATGACGGCGGATCTGCATGACGAGTTGCAATGCCTTCACCCTTACCTACTCATGATTCTGGATCAGCAGGTCGAGGGCCTCTCCATTGCCAACGAGGCGGTACTGAATCATTCGAAGCCAGATCGCTTTTCTTACAACATTTTTGCAACGACGCTGGCCAGTTGGAAGCTTGCCGCCAACAAGTATTCGGAGGCGCTTGCGCTTCTAAATTACACGGCACAGGAAGGTGGCGCCGAATCAAGATTGTTTCCCCGGGTTTATGCGGTACGCCTGGAAGGCTGCATTGCATTGGCGCAATGTCAGTTGCGACAGGCCACCGCGCATTTCCGCTTCGCGCTGGCCCAGGCGGTAGAAGCCCGATATGGCAGTCGCAGCACAGCCGTTTATCTCGCCGAATCCTTGTACGAAATCGACGATCTGAAAGAGGCTGAGCAATTGCTGGCGCTGTACCTGCCGACCACGCTGGAATATATGCAGCCGGACGTCACGATTATCAGCCACATTCTGCGGGCGAGGATTGCCCTGGACCGGGAGGACGTCGACCATGCGCATCGGTGTTTGGGCGAATTGGAATATTTCGGTCGGTCTAACAAGCTGCCGCGATTGCTCGCAGCGGCCCATCTGGAGTGGGCGCGAATTGCATTGTTACGCGACGACGTATCCCGGGCCCAAATTCACTATGACTTGGCATCCAATCCTGCAGCCTGGAACGGTCAGAGGGGCTTGGTCATGCCGGCCAATGACGTCGAGTCCCTGGCGCTGTGCAGGTACCGATTGGCGGTCTACGGCATTGACACCGAGCTGTCCATCGTTGCGCTTCGTGCCGAAATCAAGATGGCAAACGCAGGCTTGCGCTACCGTCGCGCGTTGAAGCTCAATGTCTTGCTCGCCAAGCTGTTTCATGTCGCAGGGCAGCAGAGGCTGGCGCTGCGTACCCTGTGTGACTGTGTCAGAACGGCAGCGCGCGAAGGAATGATTCGTGTTTTTCTGGATGAAGGGACGCCAGTTCTGAGCCTGCTTCAAGAACTCCATCAGGTGCGGACAGCTGACTTGAGTACGGAACACGATCACGAAATGAAGGTTTTCATCTGTCGGGTACTGGACAGGGCCGGTCTCAATGCCGATTGCGACCCTGTAGAGAGCCGCATTGACCACGCTGCGGAAAAGCTCACCACGCGCGAACTGCAGATCCTCGAGTCCTTATGCCAGGGCTCGCCTGATGTCGCCATTGCGCAGAGTCTGTTTGTGGCGACGGCAACGGTGCGCACCCACTTGCGGCGCGTTTACGCAAAGCTCGGTGTCAGCAACCGGATCCAGGCTGTCAGCAAGGGTCGAAGTCTTGGGCTTATCAAATGACATTACCTCACGCGTCAGCTCCGTTATTCACTCCAAATTCATCAATATTGATGACGCACAAGGGCGTCGTGTGCTTGGATACTTGTGCTGGCAATCCCATGAAGGCACGTTTAAATTTAGGAGAAGACTATGGAACGATTGAAGGGTAGAAGAGCAATCATTACCGGCGGGGGCAGCGGCATTGGACGCGCCAGCGCCTTGCGTTTCGCCAGTGAAGGCGCGCAGGTGCTGGTGGTCGGACGCACAGCGGCAAAGGTCGATGAAACCGCAGACATGGTCCGCAGAGCGGGCGGCAAGGCGATCGCAATGGCTGCGGACGCGGCTGTCGAAACCAATGTCGAAGCGATGATTGCACGTTGCATCACAGAATTCGGCGGACTCGAAGTGTTCTTTTCCAATGCCGCGTCTACCATCGGCAACGTCTCGCTGTTTGACCAGACCGTTGAGCAGTGGCAGGAAGTGCTGCGTGTCAATCTCATTGGCGCGTTCCTTGCCGCCAAACACGCCGGTCGCTACATGAGGAGCAAAGGCACCGGATCCATTATCTTCAATTCGTCAGTGGCCTCCCTGCGCGCCAATGCCGGAGACGCGGCGTACAGCGCCACCAAGGCGGGCATCAACAATCTGACCTGTGTGGCAGCCAACGAGCTTGCGGGAACCGGTGTGCGGGTCAATGCCATTCTTCCCGGTTTGATCGAGACGGATTTAACCAAGGCCATGTTTGATGCGGTGCGCCAACGCGGGATGGAACACAAGCTCGGCCAGGTTAATCCACTGAGACGGGCCGGTCAGCCCGAAGAGATTGCTGCCATGGCGGCGTTTCTCGCGAGCGACGATGGCTCGTATGTCAACGGTCAGGCTATCGCTGTCGACGGCGGCTTCTCAAGCACACATCCCTTTGGGCGATTGGCCTGAAGCACCTGGCAGGTGCTGTTTAACACGAGAAAAGAAATGCAAAACGAAATGCAAGTAGAGTTGCCGCAACGCTTGACGCGTTATCTCGCGGAATTGGATGAATTCATTGAACGCGAAATCAAGCCACTTGAGAGCGAGGGCGACAATATACGATTTTTTGACCATCGCCGCGAGAATGCGCGAACCGACTGGGACAATGGCGGCGTACCGTCCCAGGATTGGCTGGCGCTGAAGGCCGAGGCAACACGTCGTGCCGATGCGGCAGGCCATTACCGCTATGCCTTGCCGCAGGCTTATGGTGGCAAAGACGGCAGTAATCTGGACATCGCCGTCATTCGGGAGCACTTGAACGCAAAGGGACTCGGTTTGCACAACGATGCAGCCTCCGAGCATGCCATCGTCGGGCTGGTGCCGATCCTGCTTTCACAACTGCTAATCGAATTCGGAACGAAGGCGCAACAAGAGATGTTGCTCCCTCAACTAATAAATGGTTCTGGCTTTCTGGCCATGGCTATTACCGAGCCGAACCACGGTTCAGACGCTACGTACATGGAAACCGTTGCCAGGCGCGATGGGAGCGACTGGGTTATCAACGGCATGAAGACCTGGAACACCGGCGTCAACGTTGCCGAGTACGACATGATTTTTGCGCGCACCGGCGGTAAACCTGGCGACGTCAAGGGTATTACCGCCTTCCTAGTTCCGCTGCGACCGAAGCCGGCTCCGGGATTGGTGGTTGAACGGTACTTGTACGGCTTCACAATGCCTACCGACCATGCGCTGGTTTCTCTCACCAATGTCAGGGTTCCCGCTGATGCCATGTTTGGCGAAGAAGGGGAGGGCTTGGCTGTAGCGCTTCGTTTTATCAACGAAAACCGTATCCGGCAGGCGGCGGCGAGTCTGGGCGTTGCGCAGATGTGCATTGATGAGTCAGTCAAGTATGCCAAGGTGCGCACACCATTCAACAAGCCACTGGCAAGCCACCAGGCCATTCAGTTTCCGCTGGTTGAACTGCAGACTCAGTGCGCGATGGTGCGGGCGCTTTTATACAAGACCGCTTGCCTGATGGACAAGTACGGAGCAAATTCACAGTCTGACAAGGTATCGATGTTGAATTTCTGGACGAATCGCCTGTGCTGCGATTCAATTGATCGGGCGATTCAAGTGCATGGTGCACTGGGCTATTGCCGTGATAAGCCTTTTGAGCACCTCTACCGGCACCACCGCCGTTATCGCATCACCGAGGGTGCGGAAGAAATCCAGATGCGGCGGGTAGCCGGTTTTATGTTTGGCACGATGGGTGCAAAGAAGGAGCAGCAGTCATGAGTGGACCACTTACTGGATTGAAGGTCGTTGAAATGGTGGGTTTGGGGCCGGCCCCGTTTTGCGCCATGCTGCTCGCCGACATGGGTGCGGAAGTGATTCGTATAGATCGACCCGGTGGCGGTGAGATCATGAGTGCCATGGCCCCACGTTTTGACACTATGGCGCGCGGTCGTCGCTCGGTTGCCATCAACCTGAAAAAGCCCGATGCCGCAGAAACCGTACTACAGCTGCTGAGCAAGGCAGACGCTGTGCTGGAAGGATTTCGTCCCGGCGTGATGGAACGATTGGGCTTGGGGCCGGATATTTGTATGGCACGCAATCCTAAGCTGGTGTACGGCCGCATGACGGGATGGGGGCAGGACGGCCCCTGGGCGCAAACCGTGGGCCACGACATCAATTACATCGCACTGTCTGGCGTTTTGCACATGCTGGGCAAGCCCCTTGAGCCGCCATTGCCGCCTAGCAATCTGATCGGCGATTTTGGCGGCGGGGGAATGCTGTTGGCTTTCGGGGTCATGTGTGCCCTGTTTGAGGCTGGGCGATCCGGTTGCGGACAGGTGGTGGATGCTGCTATGGTGGATGGGTCTGCATTGCTGGCCACCATGAACTGGGGATTCAAAGCTGCAGGCCTTTGGCGCAACGAGCGAGGCAGCAATAACAACGACGGTGCCGCCCATTACTACAACAGCTATGAATGTGCCGACGGAAAGTATGTGAGCATCGGATCCGTGGAGCCCCAGTTCTATGCTGAACTGCGCAGAATCGTCGGTCTTGAAGACGCCGCATTTGATGCGCAAAATGATCCGGCGCAATGGGCCGATCTGAAGTCCCGTCTGACCCAGGTGTTCAAAAGCAAAACCCGAGATGCCTGGTGCGAGTTGATGGATAAGAGTAATGTCTGCTTTGCACCCGTACTCGACTTTTACGAGGCACCTGACCATCCGCACAACCAGGCGCGCCAATTGTTTATTGACATTGATGGGGTAAAGCAGCCAGCGCCTGCGCCACGTTTTAGCCGCACCCAGCCAGTGCCGCCGCAGCCGCCCTCGGCCGCGGGCGCGGATACCCGCAGTGTTTTGCGCGATTGGGGGTTGGATGCCAGTGTGATAAATGCTCTGCATGCGTCCGGCACGGTGAGTGGCCCACTGGCAAAGTGAGCGCATATGGCCGTTAACGCATGGCGCGATCTGGTGGATACCCAGCGGCTGACGCAGTGGATGGATGCGCGCGCACTGGGAAGCGGGCCGATTGAGGAAGCGTGCGCCCTGACCGGGGGGACGCAAAGCATTCTGATCTCATTCAGACGGGAACGAAAATACTATGTGCTGCGCCGCCCGCCAGCCCATCCCATTTTGGATGGCTCGCAGACCATGCGCCGAGAGGCGCGTGTGCTGGCGGCGCTGGCGGATACGGATGTGCCCCATCCGCGCCTGATTGCGGCGTGCGATGACATGAACGTATTGGGCGCCGGCTTTTACCTCATGGAACCGGTGGATGGCTTCAGCCCGACCGTAGGTTTGCCTGCATCCTATGCGGACAGCCCTGACGCACGCAGGCGAATGGGCCTGGCCATGGTCGATGCATTGGTTCGGGTCAGTGCCCTGGACCATGTGGCTCTGGGGCTTGCAGACTTTGGCAAGCTCGACGATTACATCGCCCGCCAGATTGCGCGTTGGAACGGGCAGTTAGCGGGTTATCAGGATTTTGCCGGCTGGCCGGGCCCCGCTGGCCTGTGCGGACTGACCAACGTATCAAACTGGCTCGAGCAGAATCGCCCGGTCCGTTTTCATCCGGGCATCGTACACGGAGACTACTCTCTGGGTAATGTTATGTTCCGTCGGGATGCGGTAGCGGTGGCCGCTATCGTGGACTGGGAACTGGCAACGCTAGGCGACCCCCTGGTAGACTTGGGATGGTTGTTGGCAACCTGGCCTGATTCCAATGGCGTGGGGCTGATCTCCAAGCTGGAGGTCCACCCTTGGCAAGGCTTCCTAAGCGCCCAGGAGCTGACCGCTTACTATGCACAGCGCAGCGGGCGCGACATGACCAACCTGCGGTGGTTCAGCGTTTTGGCATGCTTCAAACTCGCCATCCTACTCGAAGGCACTCATGCCCGCGCGCATGCCGGAAAGGCGCCGATGGACGTCGGCCTTGGCCTGCACAAAGCAGCCATCAAGGTGTTGGTGCGTGCCCTTGAATGGATAGAAAAATCACCCTAGGCTTACATGACCATCACAACCGTTTCACGAACCAAACTGGAGAAGCCAACCCTACGCTACCCCTTCGGTGCTGCGCCCGAGGTTGGAAAGTTTTTGCAGGTAGCACCTGGTGTTGTCTGGATTCGTATGCCGATGCCGCTGGCTCTTGATCACATCAATCTGTGGGGCATTGAAGACGAGAATGGGTGGGCGGTAGTGGATACCGGGCTGCTGACTGATGAGACCATCGCTGCCTGGCGCGCGTTGTTGAGCAACCCCAGTGAGCATCGCCCATTGACCCGTGTATTTTCCACCCATATGCATCCCGACCATGTGGGCATGGCCGGCTGGTTGACGCGAAAATTTAACTGCCGTTTATGGATGAGCCAACTCGAATACCTGAACTGCCATGTGTTGTCTGCAGACACGGGCAAAGAGGCTCCTCCAGACGGAATCCAGTTCTATGTGAAGGCGGGCTGGAGCGAAGCTGCCATAGAAAATTACCGCGTGCGCTTTGGCAACTTCGGCAAATTCATCCACGCGCTTCCCGACAGCTACCGTCGCATGCGCGATGGCGAGGAAATCCGCATCGGTGCGAACATCTGGACCGTGGTTGTGGGAAAAGGACATTCGCCGGAGCATGTGTGCCTGTACTGCCCCGCCTTAAGACTCTTGATCTCTGGCGATCAGGTTTTGCCGCGCATTTCATCCAATGTATCTGTGCACCCCACGGAGCCAGATGCCAACCCCATGCAGGAGTGGCTCGAATCCTTGGAGAAAATCAAACGGGAAGTTCCGGACGACGTCTTGGTGTTGCCGTCCCATAACGAATGCTTTTTCGGTCTGCATGCGCGATTGGACTATTTAATTCAGTCCCAAGAGCGATCCCTGGAGCGTTTGCGGAAGACGCTGGAAGCACCCAAAAGGGCTATCGACACATTTTCTACTCTGTTCGGCCGCAGCATTGACGAGACGGACAGCGGCCAACTCAATTTGGCTACAGGTGAAAGTTTGGCTTGTCTGAACTATTTGATGTATAGAAATGAGTTGAAAAGAAGTCAGGACGGGGGGGGTGTTTTCTGGTATCAATCTATTATTTTGTAAACCGCGCGCTGTGCTATCCCTGCCAATCGGGAAGTGGCCGAATCAACCGGGGTCAATTTTCGGTCAGAAGCCCTTGACTTGACCCAACAATTTCATTCCTGAACACACATATTGCACATCTCGACACCATATTCAGTATTTCCCAATTCGAATTTTCAGAGAATAAACCATGAATAGAACCTTACTTAAATCAAAAATTCATCGCGCTTTTGTAACCCAATGTGAACTTCACTATGAAGGTTCTTGTGCGATCGACGAAGATCTTCTCGACGCTGCGGACATTGTTGAGAACGAGCAGGTCCACATTTGGAATATCAACAATGGCGAACGCTTTATCACCTATGCAATCAAAGGCGAGCGTGGGTCAGGGATGATTTCAGTCAACGGTTCTGCTGCGCGACGTGCGACTGTTGGTGACCTGGTTATCATTGCTGCTTTTTCGCAAGTTCAAGAACAGCATATCGCAACGCATCAGCCAAGATTGGTTTTTGTGGACAGTCAAAATCGCAAAACCGACCTCAGGAACAGTGTTCCTTTTCAAGCCCGTCCTTGACTTCCGCTTCCGCTTTAAGTCAGGGCGCCAGAACGCTTCCAGCTAGCATCGGGCACGCCATATAGCGACCACAAATAGGTTGCTTGACGGTGTATGCACCCGCTAACTACCACAGAGAGTGACGTTGGGGTGCTCAACTTCCACCCGGCATACCGGATTCGCTCTCTGCCTTACCCCAACTGCATCATCCCTATTCAGCGCAATTGAGAGCAGGGCAAAAGAGCTTGAACTCGGAGCGCCTTCTTCTGTTCCACTACGCGTGGCTTTGGCCTTTCCCCCGGTCTTGTAGAGAGTTCGGACCTATGATTTAGCATTTCCATTTTGTTCATCCAGTTTCTTCCTTCCGTTTGCATGATGGCACTCGATTGAAAGATTCTCCGATGGACACCCGTACCGATGCAAATGTCAAATTCCGCTGTCACCCCGACAAAGTCGGGGGACTACCTATTAGATTTACAACCTATGTCTCGAAAGTGCCAGAGGTTGTGGGCAACGGAATTAGAACTTTACGTTCAACCCGACCATGAAGCCCGATGGGCTGAAGCCTGGGGTGGCCACGCTACCAACCAGATCGCCACCATTCGACAAGGCATAGGAGGAGCTTGTATCGTTCGTCTGCTTTGCCCAACTCGTGTAGAGTTTTGTATTTGCGAACAATTCATACGTGTATGCCAACCCCAATAGGTTCCCGTTCTTGTTCAAGAGTGAGTTGTCTTTGAGTTCGGCGTAGCTGGCGAGTATTGTGCTCTTTCCAAACGGTATTGAGCCACTGACACTCCAGCCCGATGCTTTTGACAAAGTCTTCGTCACGTTCTCATAGTTTCCGCCAGAGATTTCTCCAGAGAGAACCGTCGCGTACAGTCGAGGTCCACCGAAGTCGTAACTGATTGCAAGCTGTTGACCTTGTTTCGTGGCCAAGGAAGTTTCGCCGACAGCTGCGTAGCTGTTGTTCTTCACGTTCCATGTACTTGCCGCCGCGGTGAGCCCACCGTTTCTGTACATCGCCAGCAGGTCCCAACCTTGGCCTGCGCTGTCGTTGGTCTTGGTGGTGCCGGCTGTGACGTCGGTGGCTACATTGTTTTCGTTACCAACGGTATATGTGAAGTGCCCAGAAAAGCCATTGAGCATCGGAGTCTTGTAGACGACCGAATTATTTACTCGGGTTGGCATGCCTCCAATCGCCGGTATAAAGGTGGCACCGTTACCTAGGAAACCTGCGCCGAGCGCGTTACCGAACGCGGCGGCGGCGATATAAGACCCTGTATATTGCCTACCAACGCTTAGCGTTCCGAAGTCGCCATTTAAGCCGACATAGGCCTGACGCGAAAAGATTTGTGATCCACCGCCGGTAAGACCACCGGAAGATGGAGAGGCGTTGTTGGTTCCAAGGGCCACCGCACCATTGGAGACCGCACCGTTATCGAAAGCGATGCCCGCCTCAGCCTCTCCGATCACCTTCATGCCATTGCCGATATCACGCTGACCTTTTATCCCGATGCTGGATGCAGTCATTCCGCCTGTGCCGATCGTTGTCTTGCTACCGAAGCCACTATCAACACTCATCACATTGACATCGGCAGCGCCGTAGAAGTTGAAACTTGTTGTTGTTGTCGCTGCTGCGGCAGGTGCAGTCTGGGCAACCGATTGAGTCGGCTGGGCTGCCAGCAGGCGTTCAATTAGTTTTTTCTGCTCTGCAAGCTCGCGCTTCATACCTTCAATTTCAGTCTCAGCAAACACAGGCTGAACTGTCGCCAGCACGCCAACAGCAATCAATGAACGTACCAATGTTTGTTGTGCTTTTGGGGAAAACTTTCCATTCTTCATTTCAATATCTCCGGGTTTTATTAAATTACTAAATCAATTTTTAGGTCAGACTTTCTGCTTACGCAAGTAAACAGCTGATTGACACAGACTATTCAAAATAGATGCGAAACGGCACTTGCAAAGCAGGCTTCTTCATACGTACATTTCACTTAAAAGATTCGCGTACGCATTGACCAATTCACTTGCCACTGGAAATATATTCCTTCCATCGGGAATCCAAGTTCGGCATTTCGAACACTTTGCATGTATTGAGACCACTTGCCCATAAATCTGAAATTTGTTCCGTATATGGAATTGCTGGAAATCGCATTCCGCACGTTTCAACGTATTCTGAATTTGTTCCAAATGTTGAATTTTTTTTGGCGTAAAACATGCGGACACAAAGGACAATTGCCGACTTTGCAATTCGATAGTGATGGTTTTAAACGAAGTTAGTGCAGTCTGTAGTGGATCGTTTATGAGCGGGCACTGCAGTTCTATTGATACTGTTCATTCCCCGCTTTTTTGTACGCGATGCGACGCGTCTGTGAGGCCTTGAATGGCCAGGGAGGCAGATTGTTCTCTAAGAGGAATTCGATATGAAAGTTCTGGTCTCCGTAAAACGCGTGGTCGACTACAACGTCAAGGTACGGGTCAAGTCCGACGGAACCGGCGTAGACATCGCCAACGTCAAGATGAGCATGAACCCCTTTGACGAAATCGCGGTGGAAGAAGCCGTGCGTCTGAAGGAAAAGGGCGTGGTCACCGAAATCATTGCCGTCTCCTGCGGCGTGACCCAGTGCCAGGAAACCCTGCGCACCGCCATGGCCATTGGCGCGGACCGTGCCATTCTGGTTGAGACCGCAGTCGAACTGCAGCCCCTGGCGGTTGCCAAGCTGCTCAAGGCCCTGATCGACAAAGAACAACCTGGCCTGGTCATTTTGGGCAAGCAAGCCATTGATGACGACTGCAACCAGACCGGCCAGATGCTGGCTGCATTGGCTGACCTGCCCCAGGGCACCTTTGCCAGCAAGGTCGAAATCGTGGACGGCAAAGCCAGCATCACCCGCGAGGTGGATGGCGGCTCCGAGACCGTGTCCCTGACCCTGCCAGCCGTCATCACCACCGACCTGCGCCTGAACGAACCACGCTACGTGACCCTGCCCAACATCATGAAGGCCAAGAAGAAGCCCATGGAAACGCTAACCCCCGAAGCTTTGGGTGTTGACGTGACCCCGCGCATCAAAACCCTCAAAGTGGTTGAGCCCGCCAAGCGCAGCGCCGGTATCAAGGTGCCCGATGTGGCCACGCTGGTTGCCAAATTGAAGACTGAAGCCAAGGTTATCTAAGGAACACGAAAATGACTTCTCTCGTTATTGCCGAACACGACAACGCATCCATCAAGGGTGCCACCCTCAACACCGTGACTGCCGCCCTGCAATGCGGCGGTGATGTGCATGTGCTGGTTGCTGGCAGCAATGCTGGCGCCGCTGCATCCGCTGCTGCCCAGATCGCTGGTGTCAGCAAAGTGCTGCACGCCGACAGCGACGCCCTGGCGCACGGCCTGGCAGAAAACATGACGGCGCAGATCGTGGCAATCGCAGCGAGCTACAGCCACCTTGTTTTCCCGGCAACGGCTGGCGGCAAGAACGTGGCGCCCCGCGTGGCAGCCAAGCTGGACGTCGGTCAGGTCTCTGACGTCACCAAGGTGGAGAGTGCCGATACATTTGAGCGCCCAATCTACGCCGGCAACGCCATGGCCACCGTGCAAAGTCTGGACGCCATCAAGGTCATCACCGTGCGTACCACCGGGTTTGACCCCGCTGCTGCCACCAGTGGAAGTGCTGCTGTTGAGGTATTGGCAGCGGTGGCTGCCAGTGCGCAGGTGACATTCATGGGCTCCGAAATTGCCAAGAACGACCGCCCGGAGTTGACTGCTGCCAAGATCATCGTGTCTGGCGGCCGCGCCCTAGGTTCGGCCGAGAAATTCAACGACGTGTTGACACCGCTGGCCGATAAGCTTGGCGCTGCCATTGGTGCCAGCCGCGCCGCGGTGGACGCGGGCTACGCCGCCAACGACCTGCAAGTCGGCCAGACCGGCAAGATCGTGGCGCCTCAGCTCTACATTGCGGCTGGTATCAGCGGTGCCATCCAGCACTTGGCCGGCATGAAGGACAGCAAGGTCATCGTTGCCATCAACAAGGACCCCGAGGCACCGATCTTCAGCGTGGCGGATTACGGGTTGGAGGCGGACCTCTTTGTGGCAGTGCCTGAACTGACCTCTTTGCTTCAAAAAAGGTGAAGTTTGTGTCACGAAAATTGATAAAAAGTTGGAAACGTGCGTGTCTTGCGGCGACCAATGAAAGTTCAAATTCCGAACTGAAGCAACAAGCAAAGACGGCGGCACAATCGTTGCTTAATAGAAGCGTGAAATGTGGCCATGATCGATTGGTATTGATCAGATTGTCGATGGCAGTGAAGGTCGATGCGGAGATATCCTCTGCTCAATGGAGTTACTGCGAGGCGCTGGCAAATCAAAGCAACGATCCGACCCTTCAAGCAATGTGGAAAGCTGTGGTGCAACTTAAGTCTATTGCCGTTGCACCCTAACGTGGCACTAAAAATGTCCTTACAAATGCGGATCAAATTACAGGAGTCGATCGACATCAGTTGGGGGACACCGAGGAAGTGTAGGTTGGAGCCCAACGTTAAGACGAAATGCTCCTTGATACTCACACCCAACATTTCGATTTTTTGAGGTCGCGCTTGAGTTCAAGTTTGACTAAATCGTTGTGCTTGCGCAGCCAACGTCGCCCATGCCAGCAGCAAATCTTTCGGACATCCGGGTGGCTTGATCCAACGCAAGTACATCCTGATATGCCAGAAAAACATTTCAAGATGATTTGGAAGGGAGAGTGACGGCGCATATGCAGATCAAGGATGGTACGTTCAGGGCGCCCCAATTCTCTTGGGAATGCTAGTGTGCTTTCCGCACCGCGGTTAAGGCAGCGATGAGGCAGTACGAGTTCACGGCAGGCATCTCAGAAGTCCTAGTTTCGTAGGGGTTTGTGCGCAAGCGTGACTGAAAAAGATGTGATTGCACATCCAATGAGGGTACGGGTTCTATGGGTGACCCGTTTTATTGGGGCACTTCGGTGCCCCATTTTTTGTGGGAATCGTAAATGACAGGTCCTTGGTCACACTAGACGTCATGCTAACTTCTTTTCGGAATGACGAGAGCTGCATTGAATGCCGTCTTGATGCCTTCGCGTTCTGCTGCCGAATTCTGTTTGCTAGGGGTCAAGGAGACTAATGACTCGCATGAGTTGATCGCTCTTCTTCAAACATTTTGACGGTGTGTGCCTTCTTGACATCATGTTCTGCGTAGGCGCTGAAGTTACCCGGGGTACTTGCAACTTTCCTGCAGTCCCCCGAATGTATGAACCTGCATCGGAAAATAGAAGAAGTTGTTGGCACCACAATTTGGGACGAAACCTACGCATTGTTGCTACTCAGTCTTCTTGTGTAGCAGTCGCTATATCGCCCTGGAATTCCGACTGCACATTGAAGGAGGTATTCGAGACTGATATCGAAATCCGATATGTTTTCAGGAAATTTTCATTGGCAACTTTGCCCACGAAATTTGAACATAGTGGTATTTCAGAAAGACCAGGGAACTATGAATAAATTCACCACGCCAGGAGATCGAGATCCTCATGAATTTAACGAGGCAATCACACAATCGATTGCGATGCTAAAGGCTGTCATCAGTGGTGAAACATATGCGGCCGTGGCGGCGAAGTTTGGTCGATCGCGTACGGCAGTCGAACGGCGCATCAAGGCTTTAGCGAGTCAACTCAGTAAGGAAGTTGGCATTGAGGGTCTCAATACAGGAGGTACGGCATTCGTGCGCCGCCTGCGATTGCACCAGGACGCCATTTTGATCTCGCTGGAGTCATACCAACCGGTTGTGCCTTCCGAACTTCCAGGCGCAAGAATCCTATCGGGAGAGGAAATCGCAAGGGCGGTGCAGCGCATCAAAGGACGGAGCAGTCGACCGTTGCACGATATTGCACTGTTCTATATGTTGTTTGCCACTGGTGCCAGGCCGCTGGAAATCGCCCGATTGGAAGTCCGGGACTACCTTGATGGTGACGGTAGTGTGCGCAGGGAATCGCAGATGCGTGCGGAAGTGGCCATCACCAGCAAATCCCGACCACTTCATTTCTGTAGCACAAGGCTCAATGAGGCACTGGAGATGTACCTTCAAGAGCGACTGACCCTGAAGCAGGGTATCCGTTTGGTAGGAGCCTACCGAGGGCTGGATCCCGACAGTCGCCTGTTCCTCTCTGCGACGGGACACGGCTTCAAAATCACGCCGTACGGTAAAGAAGGACAACGGCGGTTTTTGTGCCGTTCTATTTTGGAGACCTATAGCAAACTGTTCAGGTATTCAGAGCTTGGTGAGGTATCCGCTATATCAGTAAGGCGTACAGTGGTCTCCCGGCTATACGAGCGTGGCGCCGATGAAGACCAAGTGGGGCTGCTGCTGGGTATCAGCGAGCGCAGTGCAGTTCGGGAACTTTTGCCCAGAAAAAAGCCGACTATTGCAACTCTGGTACACGAACTGATCTGAGCCCGCCGGGCAGTTCCACGCCGAACCACCCTTTTGTCTCATTGCCGTATTGTTTGGCGCATAAGCAGGGAGTGGTGGAAGTGGTTCATCAAGGTTGATCAGGAGTTTTCGACCATGGATATCCAACGTTTTTCGATCAATGGCCGTATCCTTGGAGTCGACGACCCACAGTTGCAGACGGCAATCGCGCGGATTCATGAGACATCAGAACGTCCGCGCTGTCTTTGCGTACCTGGTGGCGTGGAGATGTATGTTGCGCACCATCGGCAGTTTGTGGTCAAACGCATGCCCGACACTGGGAGCCGGCACCACCCCGGTTGTCCATCCTACGAACCTGAACTTCAGCAATCCGGCCTGGGTGAACTGGTTGGCGAAGCTGTGCTTGAATCAGAGTTTGGCACCACAGAACTTCGAGTCGACTTTCCGTGGACAAGGTCCACGGGACGAGGCGTGCCACTCGGGGAACCGCAGGTCGCGTCCGAGGTCGAAGTTCCGAGTCGGCGCATGAGCCTGCGGGCGTTGATGCATTTCCTGTTCGAGCGCGCGGGATTCAATCGCTGGATTCCCGCCATGGAAGGAAAGCGCAACCAGGGCGTGCTGCACAAGTACTTGCAGGAGGCTGCCGAAAGCATCGTTGTGAAGGGAGTGGTGCTGGCAGAACGACTGTATGTGCCTGAGCCCTTCAGTGAAACCAGAAAGGATGCAGTTGCCCAGCGGCGCCGCGAGAAACTGGCAGTATTGCGGCTACGGGAAGGGCATCATCCTCTTGCAGTGGTTATCGGCGAGTTCAAAGCGGTTGATGCGACGCCTCTGGGATGCCGGGTATGGATCAAACACATGCCGGATGCGCCCTTGATGATTGCCGCCAAGGCGTGGGATCGGATCGAAAGAGTGTTTGCCCCTCTGTTTGAAGCGCGGGATGCTGACGGGGGGCAGAAGGTGCGGCTGATGGTGGTCGCACTGATTCGTGCGCGTCGCGAGCATACCTATGAGATCGACATGGCGAGCCTGATGTTGACCAGCGAGCATTGGATTCCGGTCGAAGGTATCCACGAGCTGCCTCTGGTACAGGCCCTGGTGGATCGGCAACGCCGTTTCGTCAAACCCCTGCGCTACGACGCCAGGAATGCAGCCAGTTTTCCGAATGTACTGTTGCTGGACGCAGGCGCCTCGCCGGTTCCCTTGCATGTGGTCAGTGCCTATTTGGATCCGAAAGAACAAGCGGCCAAGGCCCTTGCGCTGAAATCTGGCGATGACATGCAGTGGATATGGCGCACGCATGAATCGATGCCGGAATTGCCAGCCCGAGCGCGTCCATAGCGCCCCGGCGGATTTGCCGGCGTTGGGTGGAGCTGTGTCGCAGGTCGTGCTTTAGCCGATGCCGAAATGTCGCGTCTTTCGCGCGGCTTGTTTCTGGAGTGTTTCCTGTGCAACCGTGAACATCGTGCTGCTTCGGTTGCCAACGCAACCCCAACCAACCCGACAGCAGTTTATGAATCACCAACAGGTAAGCGAGATATGTTTTGAAGAGACCTACACCGTGCCAATCGATCAGACGGCGCGTTCACTGTTCACCCGTTTGCCGCATAGCAAACACTATGCCGAGACGCTCATCGAGTGTCTGGCCACCGGGTACCTGATCGCGGTCGTCGAATCGATTTGCATCCGGGAGATGCACCGGCAAATCGATTCCGCAGTGGAAGTTGTTGTCGGGAAGACCATTCACCTTGAACATTGCGGCCCGATACCGCCTGGCGCAACGATTCGTCTGCAGGGCTGGGTAGAGCGCCTGGGCCAGCGCAGCGCCACGTTCTGCATCAGGGCTTACGACGACCATGAACTCGTTTGCGATGGCAAAGTAACGTTGGTGGCGGCAGACCGTGCATCGATGGAGTCAAGAATTGCGACCAAGGTGAACGGCCTTCTTAAGATTGACGTCGTTTCATAGATGCAGGACAGCCCGGCGCAGGTGTCTGCTGGCGAGTCGATGAATTGGGCGCTGATTGCGCCCCACCGCGTCAGAATGTCCGGTTGACACGGGCGTTTTGCACGAGAGCATGAATCAGCGAATTCTTTCGCGATTCATGAAGGAGTGCATCCATGTCGAATGCAGTGGTCAAGGTCAATGGCAGTCAGGCAACGCTGCCCACCGTGCTGGGACAAGGCCCAGCGCGGATTCCCACCGGCGGCAAGATCCGCGCTGGCATCAAGGTTCTGACGGCGAAGGCGGCGGCACACCTCGATGCCCGTGCCATTTACGAGCGGGGCATGGCGGCAGGCGACTCGTTTATCCAAATCGAGCAGGCGCTGGCCGCCGCGTTGCCCCAGCTCAAAGCCCCGCTCATCCCCAAGAACGTGTCCTGGTTCACGGTGCGTGGCCAGGACTTTTCTAACCCAGAGATTGCACGGCAGATCTTGGAGACCTACGGCGAAGACCGAAATGATGGCGTTAAGCGCCTCTACCGGTTCCCGGTCGTGTTTCCTTCCGACTTCTGGCAGGTGGTGATGCCCCACGAACTGGCTGCCTGGGGTGCGGCAGAGAAGCACTACTGGTCTGAATACTCGCCGGATGGCCGTGTGCGCTACTGCAAGCAGCATGCGTCGGTGCCTTTTGATGACACGGGCAAGCGGGTGATCCGTCTGTTTGGCGGGCGCAAGACGATGCTGCGTGAACAGAACGGTGGTTTGTGTGACCCGGAATCCTGTAGCGAATACCAACTTCGCCAGTGCAACCTGACTGGGCGCTTCCTGTTCTTTATTCCGGGCATCCGCTCCATCAGTGCCTTCGAGCTGCACACCAACAGCTTTTACGCCATGAACATGGCGATCCAGAAGTTCGAGACCATCAGCTTCCTGCGCGGCGGGCGCATCTCGGGCTTTCTGGACAGCCAGCGCACGCCGTTCTATTTGACCAAAAAGCTGATGGAGGTGGCGCGCATCGACGAGCAGGGCAGGGCGGTGCGGGTGCCGCAATGGATCATCGATCTGGAAGCACCCGTTGATGTGACGGCGCTGATACGGCACAACGAGGACAACGGCGCTGTCATCGTGCAGGCCCGGCAGGCGGCTCAGGTGCTGGAAGGTGCCAAGGGTCTGGAAGACGGCGCTGCCACTGCCAATCAGATGTCCCCAGCAACAGAGCCCGCAGACAGCCCAGCCGATGACAAGGTCGATTGGCAGGGGATCGCCGTGAAAGGGCCGACGTTCGAACAGGTCAGTGATCGGGCCAAGTCCTATGGCATCGACAAGACCCAGTACGAAGCCTACGCTGACCAGCGCTGGGGCCGTGGTTGGCGCCTGAATGCTTTCGGTCGTCAACACGCCTATCACGAGCTGGAGCGTTATCGGAACGACCCAAAGGGCTATCTCGACAAGATCGACTGCGCGATGCGGGGGCGGGCGTGAGCGGGCAGGAGTCCGTCCAGACCGCGTTGGGCTCCGAACACACCCTTGATGATTTGGAAATCAAGGGGAAGCTGTTGAAGCCTTCACAAATTTACCAAACACCAGTTCAGGAGTTCACCGTGATCCGTATTGCCCAGTTTTCTGATCTTCACTACAGCGCCAAAAATCTGGTTGAAGCCGACCGGTGCTTTAGCCATGCCGTGGACCGTGCCATCGCTTTGAAGGTCGATGCCGCCGTGGTGTCCGGCGACTCGACGGACCATGCGCTGGATCTGCACTCGCCTGCTGCGGAGCACCTTGCGCGCAACATCCGGCGTCTGGCTGACCATTGTCCGGTGTTGATGCTGCAGGGCACGTTCTCGCACGAACCACCGGGCACTTTGTCGATGCTCCGGTTACTGGGCGGGCGCTACCCGGTGCACGTCGCGGATCGGATCGGGCAGGTGGGGCTTTCGACGGACGGGCGTTGGATGGCGTCGGAAGATTGGCAGTTCGCGGCCTTGCCCAGCGGGCTGCGTGCGCTGTTTTCTTGCGTGCCGACGGTCAATAAGGCGGTTGTGGCGGCCACGGTGGGTGCTAGTTCAGCCGCAGAAGCTGTGGGGGAGCATCTGGCTGTGCTGCTACGCGGGTTTGCCGCCAGCAACCAGGTAGCACGTGGGCGGGGCCTGCCCACCATCGGGGTGTCGCACGGTACGGTGTTCGGCTGCATTTCAGAGCATGGCGTGCCGATGGCGGGCTTTGACCACGAATTCACGACCGGCGCGTTGTTTGCCGCGGAGGCCCAGGTCTTCATGCTGGGCCACATCCACCGGCATCAGGCCTGGGAGCGCCAGGCTGGGGCAGGCCACCAGTGCATCGCTTATCCCGGCTCCATCGGGCGTTTCCACTATGGCGAGGAGGGTGACAAGGGCTTCCTGGTATGGGACATCGGCGCGGATGAGGTGCGCTACACACTGGAGCCCACACCGGCGCGCCGCACTCTCGATATCGTGTTTGAAGGCAAACCTGATTTGACCGGGCTGCGCGATGCGGTCGAGCGGGAGGACATTGCCGGGGCCTTTGTTCGGGTGCGCTGGACCGTGGCTGATGAGGATAGGCACGAAGTGGACCGTGCGGCGATGCAGGCACTGTTGGAGGGCGCAGCGGAAGTCAAGCTCGAAGGACGCATCGTGCCGGTGGTACGCACACGGGCGGCGGGAATCTCTCAACTCGCCAATCTTGCTGACAAGGTGCGGGTTTGGGCGCAGTCCATTGAAGCGAAGCCCCAGCCGCTGCTCAATTGTTTGCAGGCGCTGGCAAGCCAGACGCCGGAGGCGATTGTCGAGCGAACCCTGTGCGGGACTCCGGCGCCCACGGCGGAAGTCATGGCGGAGTTGTCATTGACCGAAGACGCCGAAGCGGAACCCGCACTGTTGTTCTGACGGGGCCATCGAAGGCGCGAATGGACTTGAACAAGGTCCACGGCGCGCGAGACTGGTTCCATCCACTATTTGGAGCACGATCATGCAAGTACTTTCACTGACCCTCAAGGGGTTTCGGGGCATCCGCGATGGTTTGGGGCGCGATGAATTGAGCCTGGATTTCGAACGGCTGGCCGATGGAGCCGAGCTGGTCGCCATCGCTGGCGCCAATGGGCGGGGCAAGACCACCGTCATGGACAACATGCATCCCTACCTGACTATGCCGTCACGTGCCGCCGTGGCGGGGCCGGGTGGTTTTTCTTACTACGACCACGTCTGCCTGCCCGAGAACGAGAAGGACCTGACCTGGACGCACGAGGGGCGCAGCTACCGTTCGCAGGTGGTGATCCGTCTCAATGGCCGGCGCAAGACCGAAGCTTTCCTGTTTGTGCTCGGTGATTCGGGACGCTGGATGCCGCTGCGGCTTGAGGATGGCACGGTTTCCGATGGCAAGGTGGAAACCTATAGCCGTTGCGTGGAGGCGATCTGCGGCAGTGCCGACACCTTCTTTACATCGGTGTTCTCCGCTCAGGGCAAACGCCAGCTCAGCACCTACCGCAATGCAGAGATCAAGACCTTGCTGGCGGATTTGCTCGGACAGGAGGAAATCCGCGCCCTGGGTCAGAAGGCGGGTGAGACGGCACGGCTGCTTAAGGTTGGGCTGTCGGCCATCCGGCAAGAACTGGCCGGTCTTGATGAGGAAGCCGGGCGGGTCTCCAGCGAGCGGCGACGGCTTGATGGCGCACCGGATAGAGTGGCGCAAGGCCTTGCCGAGCGGCAACTGGCGCAGCGTGACCTTGAAGCCGTTAGGGCCTCGCATGCCAGGCTGTCAGTCGAACGCGATCAATCACGGGTCATCGAGACACGGCGTGCGCAATTGCTGGCCGAGCGCAAGGCGCTGGTGGATGCGGGTACCCAGGCCATCGAGACCCTCAAAGCACAAAACCAGGGCGAGCAGCAGCGACTGGAACGGCTGGTGCAACGCATTGCGAATCGACTGAGCCAGGAACGCAGTCGCTGGCAGACTTTGCAGCGTACGCAGCGGCAGTGCCGAGAGGTCTTGGAGGCTGCCGGAGTAGTGCGGCGCGCCGTTGTCCGACTGCCGCTGGCCGAGCGTGTGCTGTCGTTGCGCAGTGCGCAGACCGCGGCGTGTCGTCAGCAGGCCCAACGTCTGACCCAATGCCAAGCAACCGAGCACATGGCCGAGCAGAAGCTTGCAGGCATTGAGCGGGAAGCGGGCAAGGCGGTGCTCCAGGCAGAGGAACTGACACACCGCTTTGGCCTGACGAGCGAGGTGCCATGTTCCGGTACCGATCTGCAGGGCCAATGCAAGCTGCTGGGAGATGCGCGGGAGGCGCAGGCCTTGATCCCGAGCGCCAAGGGACAGATTGCCCGGTTGGTACGGGAGAAGGCGCAGGTGCAATCGGAGTTGGGCACCGCCCGTCAGCAACGTGAAGAATTGGCCGATGCGCCGCAGGCCGTGGCTTGGGCTGAGCACAGGGGCAATAGGGCTCGGCAGCGTGCTTCACAGCTCGCGGTACTCGCTGCCAAGGCAGGTGAGATGGTGCAGGCGCGCAACGCGCTGGCCAACGTCGAGCAGGAACTCGCGATGCTGGGGCAGGGTGATGCTGCCCAATGGGATGGGGCAGAGACCTCCGAAGAGCAGGCCGAACGCCAGCAGATCGACAGGGCACGACGGGTAGTTGCTGAACAACTGGCACGGCAGTCCCAGCATTTTCGGGCAGGGTTGAACCGGTTGGAAGAAACGCTGGCGGCTATGCCTGTGCCCTTTGATGGGCGGCAGCTCACTGCGGCCGTCCAGGCCATGGCGCAGGCCGAAGAGATCGTCGCGACGACAGAGCAAGCTCACCTGGTCGCGGTGCGGGATGCCCAGCAACTGGAGGCACTGTGCCATCACACACAGTCACTAGCGGCGCGGCGCTCGCAGGTCCAGACCCGGATCACCCATGTGGAAACCGAACTGGGTGGCTGGAACCTATTCGCGCGCTGCATGAGCAACGACGGCTTGATCGCCCTGGCCATCGACGATGCCGGTCCGGCTTTGTCGGGGCTGGCCAACGACCTGTTGCTGGCGTCCTACGGTTCACGCTTCACAGTGTCTATCCACACCTTGGTGGAGACCGGTAAGGGCGAACAGCGGGAAGGCTTTGACATCGTCGTGCACGACGGCGAGGGAGGCGAAAGCAAAAGTGTTAGCTTGATGAGCGGCGGTGAACGCGTCTGGATCAATGAATGCCTGACCCGGGCCGTAGCCTTGTACCTGGCCCAGCACTCCGGTCGGCGCTATACGACCCTGTTCTCGGACGAGGCAGATGGCGCACTCGACCCGGAGCGCAAGCGCATGTTCATGGCGATGAAACGCGAGGTATTACGCCTGGGTGGCTATGAGCGGGAGTTCTTCGTATCGCAGACGCCGGAGCTGACGGCCATGGCCGACGTGGTGATTGACCTGGATGCGCAGATCATGTCAGCGCATGCGGCGCAATGCCTGACTGTTTGATGTGACATCCCCACTTCAGGCTTGGGTTCACTTTTGGCGAAATACCTGAAAAGAATTTATCAACACATCGCGATGACAAGGGAGCCTGTTTGACACCCGAACGATTTCACACCCATTCCGTGGGGCCGGATGAAGCGGCACTGCACGCCGCATTTCTCCAATGTCGCGCGCTGATGCAACAGCGCAATAGCGCGACCATGGGTTTGGCCGTCCACACCAAAAGCAATCTGGACGGCGTTGTGCGCACCGTCTTTGGCGACAGCGTGGTCAAGGTGCTGGACCGGGACAACAAGCAGGACCTGAAAGGGATCACGATCCACCTGCTGACCGAAAAAATCCAACTCCGCAAGCTGGACGGTCCGGTCGTGGCAGCCTTCGTCGATCCCCACAAGCTGGACAAGATCGTGTCCAGCGCAGGGGTCACCGACATTGTGTTTGTGCCATGGGCGGCGGAAGAGCTCCCCATCTATCTGGCAGCGCATCCTCTGTCGCAAGAGATTTTTCGCACACCACCACTCGACGAACCAGCACCCGCCATGGTCTGACCGATGGCAAGTGACTTGTCGGGCATGGCCCGTCTATTGCGTTACTGAAAAATCCGCGGTTCAATCGTTTCTCCCCGCATGAACGCGATGTAGGCACAGGCCTTGCCCATGTCCTTGAACCGGGCAATCACTTCATTGAGATGAATGACGGCCCAGGGGCGGTCAGGCACGTCCGATGGCCGCAAACTGAGCTCTGGCTCCCGGTAGGCAGGGTGACGGTACAGCGTCCGCCCCGACTTCCATTCGATGATGTTCAGTACACAGGCTGTCAGGATGGCTCCACCGCCCGACTCGCCGTCTTCCACCAGCAGCGGGACTTTGAGACTACCGCCTGAGCGGCCAATCTTGCCGACCACGTCATATTCATTCAGCCAGGGTTCTCCGCTGCGGGTGTCGCCCAACACGAGTCGCACTGTTCCACCGGTTTGACGGCGGGATTCAAGCACGGCAGCAGCTTTAGGATCTGTTCCCGGGTCGAAGTAAGTCTGACGGGTCAGGGCTGACCGCGACCACGCCGAAACTGCTTCTTCGTATTTTCTGTACCCGGCCAACGCGGCGTAGTCCTTCGGGGTGAAGAGCAAGTCGGCCCGGTTCAGGATCTGTGCCATCTGGTTGGCATGGTCGCGGGCATTGTCGAAACCAAAGCAGCTGTAGCCACCGCCGGTGGCGATCACGTACAGTTTCTGATCAGGGTTGAGGGTCACGTGCGGGGTAGGGCGTTCCTTTCCCAACAGGATGTTGTCAGTTTGCATATCTAGCTCCAAAGAAACAGGGCGTCGGCCTTGCAGCGCGACGCCCTGAGTGACTTGAGACCACCTGGCGGTGGCCGATAAAATTCATCCAACCAGCAACACCTGTGGTGGCTGGTTGAGGTGGTGTCGGACCATGCGGTTGCCAGCATGGAACAACTGGTCCAGGTACACGGCTTCCAACAGGCTGTCGGGTACCTCGATGTCGAGTTCAATCAGCTTGTCCGACACCGTGTTGATGTCGGTCCAGTCGTTCTGGGGCTCATGGATGCTGCTGTAGAGCACTCGCTCCTCTGTAGCTTGCGGTGCGTCCTCGTGCACTAACACTTGCAGAAAAAGATCGCTCAGCGGTCGGTCATAACCCGCGATCACTACGACTTCATCGCCTTGGTAGCGCGTGCGGACAGAATGCTGACTCACAACGCCTCTCCTGGGATGCCGAAGACCGGAAGGCCATCAATGACGGCCGAATCGGCATCGAACTTCAGCCACACGATGCCGGCCCGTTCCGCCACTTCAAAGACGGCCGCCAGGTCGGCTTCCGTCGGGATGTCGTAGCGCGGCGAACCGACATAGACAAAGCCGCCATGTGCGGTGGGGTAGGCGTTGACCGAGAGGTCATTGCCCATCAACTTTTGGCGTGTGGCTGGCGTCAGGTGCGAACTCGACAGTGCGGCCAGCGGCTCGGCCTGCTGGTGCAGGCTGGTGACAGTGGATTCATCCATGGGGGACTCCTTGGGGTTGGGGTGATGGGCTTGCTGAACGTCGGGCACGGGATGGACGCTTGAAGTCCATGCCGCAGGCCCGGCGGCGAAACCAGCGCAATGGGCCGAGTTGGCCCAGCAAGAGCCCGAAGCCCGAACAGACGGGGCAATGGGGTGGTGTAGATGCAGGCATCGTTTCTCCTTCACGACATCGAAGGACTCACTAACCCGCGAGGCTGGTGAGCCCATCGGGGTAAGAATTTATTGACGGACACTCAGGTCAAGGCGTCAGATCAGGCCACGTTCCGCAAAACTCAACGCAGTGCCGCCCGCCACGATCAGGTGGTCGACCACGCGCACATCCACCAGACTGAGAGCCTGCTTCAGCGTTTGCGTCAGGCACTCATCCGCGCGACTGGGCTCCGCATGGCCGCTGGGGTGATTGTGCGCAACGACCACGGCAGCGGCATTGCGGGAAATCGCGCCCTTGACCAATTCCCGCGGATAAACGCTGGTCTGAGTCAAAGTACCTCGGAACAGTTCCACGGCCTCGATCAACTGGAGTTGGGCGGTCAGGTACAGCACCAGAAACACTTCGTGCTCCAGGTTCGCACAGTGCAGACACAGCCAATCGCGCAATACCTGGGGCGTAGCCATGACAGGACCCGTGCACATCTGCGCGTGCAGGTCACGCAACAGCAATTCGCGGGCCACACCGAGTTTGCGGCTGACTACGGAATCGTTGGCTGCTACTCCTTGGTAGCTTGATTCACCATCACCCACATGGGGTGTGGCTGCATTGAAATCCCTGACCGTCGGCGCGAGCAACTCGCGAACCAGGTCGGCACGGGACAGAAAGGACGGATTCAAGGCGTTCTCCTCTATGGTTAAACAGAAAAGCGGGAACGCCGATCCCCAGGGGAACAAGGTTCCCGCTCGGGATGCGCAGGCCGGAGCATGCGCGGTTGATAAGGCAGGTGTCGACTGCGACGCCGGCCAAAGACCGGATAGGCATTCCGCGATGGAATGCAAGGGAATCACCCGCATAGTCTGGCGCAGTGATGGACGGTGTTCAAGTGAAGCCGCCGCGACACCACCCGTAAAAGTCACCAAAGCCGGACGTATTTGTGTGGCGTGTGCCAGGAGTCGACTGACTGGCGTTGGATGCGTTGCATGGGCGCGACGGGTTGTTCCAGATGGCGGCGCAACTCACAGTGGCGTGACACTGACCTGTGACTGTGGTCGCGGTGGAAATATCTTTAAAGCCCACCCCGGAAAACCAGAGACATGGGCGTCAAATTCGGCCAAGATACTGGCCAAACCCATTGGATGGGGCATGACCATGATTCAACTCAACGACCAGATTCGACTGACCCGCAAGGAAATCGAAGTTTTTACCAAGATCACCGACATCGAACCAGTGGGCGTCCGCACGCTTGACGACCTGGATACGTATGTCGCACAGTGCAAAGCGCACTACTGGGGTGTTTCGGAGCAAACGGAGTTTGTCCACTGGCTGATCGACCGGGAATACCGGCAGTGCCGCCAGGTCGCGTAGCGATGGTGACTGGGTGGTGTTGCCAGTCCGTTCCTCTTCATTCAGTATCAAAAAGAGCCTGCCCTGCCCCGAAGGGCAAGGCAGGTTCCACGGGGCGTAACCGGGATACGCCGGGTACGGGACACTTTCAGGCGGCCTTGAGCATCAGGCCAAACAGCTGTTCAATGCGCGAGGCATCGCCCAATTGCAGTGCCTGGCAGACTTTGTTGACGATGGGGTCCACCGAAACGTCAACGACATCAGCTGCTTCGACGGTCGCCAGTGCGGCGCCCGTTGGCGTCAGCACTTTGAGGGCACCTCTGCCGTTGGTCCAACTGGCTTCAATCGCATGTCCGCGATGGGCATCCAGGCGATCAAGAACCAACTGGACGCCAGCGTCGAATGCGTCGAGCGTCACGACGTCTTCCAGATCACCGCACGCACGCCCATAGAAATGGACCTTGTACTCCACAGGCGCGAGCGCCTGAATGTCATCAAGACGCAAGTCTGGCATCAGATAGACAGGTGTCTCAGTCGCACTCACCGGTGCCACCGTCTGGTCTTGTGCGAGGCGGTCCAGCTTCAGCAACAGGGCGTCAGCGTGATTACGCTCTTCAAGCACGAGCAGGGTGCGCATGGCGAGAATCTCCTGCGTCATCAGTCGCAATTCCTGGACGATGGCGCGTTCGGCGCGTGCCTCGATGGCACGCAGGGTATCAGCAATGGATGTCATGGATGAATTCCTTTCATAAGGGATGCCGCCAAGCCCCAAGGCAAGTCGACGGGAGGGACTGACGGGCCGTCCACTGGGGTTGACAACTCAGGCCGCCTTGCGGGCAGCCGGGGAAGGGGCCGAATCACCGGCCTGTGTGGTTGCAGCAGCAGGTTCTGCCGGCTCGACCGTTCTCTGCTGACGGAAGTCCGCCTGCGCCGTGGCGAAGGTGGGCTCCTGGGTCAATTGCCTGGCTTTGGCTAGGGCAGGCTCTTTGCCGACATCTCTGCCGGTTTCGGGAAGGCACTCGACGACGATGTCGCCGCCTTGGCGCAGACTTCGACGCCATGCGTTCGGCCATTGGACGAACAGCTGCGTGAACAACCCGCCGCAAAACCAGCGGACAAACTGTCCAATCCGCATGTTGCGGGCCTGTCGGACCTTGTGCGTGCGCAAGGATTCCTTGCAGCCCAGGTACAAAGCCAGATGGGAACGCTTCATGTCTGGATCGGAATCCAGTTGGGCCAGTACTTCGGTGGCGAGGGCAAGGTCATTGCCAACCCGCTTGTAGAAGCTGACCCAGGCTCTTTCTTCCTCGTGCTCGATGCTGGAGCGCTTCGTTCGAGGAGGGGGTTTCTCAAGGGACATGGTGTTTCTCCAGATGAAAGAGGGAACACCTTTCCCCGGTGGGGAGACGGTGGACTCCCCGAGGGCTTGCGAAGATGCATGCCACTGATAAGCTCAATGACACGACACACAGGAAAGACCCACACAATGCTTCGTGCAGGCAATTCAGTACGGTTCACACCCAACGAAGTCGAGGACTACCGATCACTCGGTATCGACTTCGCAGGGACGCGAACACAGGACCACATCGAACAGGCGCTGGGCTTTTGGGCCCAGACGCTGGCTGATGAACGTCCTGATCTGCTGGACAAGATCGTTCTGGAGATGGCGAAGGCCAAGGGCGTGCGACCGCCCGCATCGCTGGACCTGGGGGTCAGCGACGTGCCTTCTGCCGGTTCTCCCGGGCAATCCTGATCCAGCGGTCGGCGATTTGGTCCAGGTAGACCAGATCATCGGACTCGATCTCGCCAGCCTTTCTGAGGCGGGCGATCACTTCCTTGACCAATTGAGGGTCATCCTTCGCGAGTTGGATCGACATGGCGGCCACGCGCTTGCGGTAGAGACTGGCCAGCATGGTCAGACAACCGAAGCGCAGGCTTCTACAACCGAGCCGTTCTGTTGGGAAACAGACGGGTACGGTCTCATCAATGCAGCCACCATCGGCTTGCGAACTGCGAGGTTCCGGGCAAGGCCAGATCCTCCCAGCAACACGCCAATGGGACGCGTTTCTCTCGTCACAGGGACTGCGAACATGGTGCTCTCCTTCAGGGTCAGAAGGGGAACACCCATCCCTGGCGGGGAACTTGGGGTTCCCCGTTCGGGAATGCTCGGGCCATAGATGGCCGAGCAGCTTGGTGGCGACACCTTTCGGTGTGCCATTAAAACGAAGCCCCCCGGTTCTTTCGAACGGGAGCCTTCTATCGATGCCGAACTGCAATGACATGCAAGATGTCACCGCGCACGGCATTCATGTCGTCAAGCCCGAGGGTTTAACGGCAAGCACAGTGGTCAGCCTGGGGCTGAGCGGATCACGAGGCCATGTGCGAGAAGCGCATGGCCAGACCAGGAAAAAGCCCGGACTCTCTCAAAGGCAGGTAACGACTGCGACGCCAGGCAGGCTGGACTTCAGGAGGACAGGAATCCTCTGATGAAGGCTGTGCAGGCTCGATGCCCACGGATAGCTCTTGCAGTGTGACTCGGGAAGTGGAGTGCGATCAAGGATGTGCCGCAACAGACAAGGCGATACCACCCCAAAGCGCCCGCAACATTGGGTGTTTTGGGATGGTGCATAACAAGCTCGGCAGTCCAATTGATGGATCTCTCTTAGCGACTGCACCGTATTTGGGGAGTTTGATCAGGTCCTGTTGTCTCTGTGGAAAACATGGACCCCGAATCAAGATGGACACATGCAAACGGGCAGGTAAATCCCAGGTGGTCTGTTCACCAAAATGCGGATAGACAGCAGCAACCAGATAGCGGTACACGCAAAAGAAAAGGCCCCTCGGGGCCTTTTCTACTGGGCGACAAAGTCGCGTATCCAAATTACTTCTTTGCAGTCGGCTTAGCCTTCTTGGCGGGGGCAGCCGCTTTAGGAGCGGCCTTTGCCTTGGGCGCTGCAGGTGTTGCTACAGCAGGCGCAACTTTTAGTGCAGTGCGCTGATCACGCAGGGCGTTGATTTCAGCCGCGATCTTGTTTTTACGCTCGGTCAGCTTGGCGATGTTTGCCGTCAGTTTGGCAATGGCCTTGGCTGTCTTGGACACTGGTGCCTTTTTGGCGGGGGTTTTCGCAGTGGGCTTTGCTGCCTTCGCGGGAGCCGTTACCTTCTTTGTTGTCGTTGCAGCTTTTGGAGCCACTTTTTTCGCAGTTGCCATTTGTATTCCTATTTTGTTATCTGGCGAATCTATTTTTGCCAGGCAAGTATTGTCCTCAATATTTTGATGTTCTGGAATTTACGTGTTGTCTGAGCGAAGGGACTGACGTCGGCGTTGGTTGATCATTGTTGAAAGTTTTGCACCGCATTCTCTGGATGTGCCCAATTTACGGGCAGGCTACTCGTGCCGTTGCCAGACGCGGGTTTCGGGCTTGCCGTTGTCTGTTTATCCACAGGGCCTGTGGATAAACAAGAACAAAAAAAGACCCCCATCGCATTCAGCCATGGGGGGCCACTCACTCAAGCGGCTTGTCGCACCTCTTCGGCATCGACCTTCGCGCTGCCCACCTCATCCTTGTCCAGGTCAAGCTGTCTCAGCAGTTCTCGTTGACGGGCGAGCAGATTTACCAAACGACCTTCGTGCTCAAACGGTCGGGCCAGTTCCAGCCGGATGTCTTCCAGCCGCTTGCGCCGCACCTCCAATTGCGTAACCGCATCAGTGTGGTGTTTGGCCACCGACTCCAGTGCCGCCAGCAAACCTGCCACGAGGGCCGGTCCTGTCTGGTACGGCTCTGCGTTGTACAGGCAATGGCCTGCCAGGTACAGGTTGGGCACTTCCTCGCCGCGCGCGGCCAGGATGCCCAGATCAACCCCCCCAAAGCGGCCGACCACCCGTTCAATCATGCGGGTTCCGGTACGAACCTCTTCTTTCGCTGTCTTGACCAAGCCCCGCAGGACCTCCCCCACGGCGTCCGGCCCTGTGACGTGCCGACCCGCCAGTTCGAGGTCAATGCCCTGCATGGTTTGCGGTTCAACCCGCGCCACGTCCTGGGCATACAGCGCAATCTTCTTCTCCAGCGCTTCGATCATCATGGGCAACCGTCCCACTTCGCTTTCATTGGCGTAGCGCTGGTTGCGCCACACCGAGAACAGCGTTGAGAGTTTGGCCACTTCTGCGTCCACACCTGCTTTTTCGATGACCAGCGGATTGCCGGAGGCCAGGGCTTTGACCTCGGCGTACGACAGGGTCGCCAATTCCACATCCTCCAGCGACCGGATGCCCTTGTCGCCCTTCATCACCTGGGCAATGAAGCGCGCCTTGGTCTCCAGCGTCTGCCACAGGTAGGCATCAAAACTCTGCTCCGTCACGTACCTGAATATCTCCACCTCCTCGCACTCATTGCCCTGGCGCAGGATGCGCCCCTCTCTTTGCTCGACGTCACAGGGCCGCCAGGGCGCATCGAGGTGGTGCAGGGCGCACAACCGGGTCTGTACATTGGTGCCGACGCCCATCTTCGCCGTGGATCCGAGCAGCACCCGGACACGACCGTCACGCACCGCCTTGAACAGGGTGGCCTTCTGGACGTCGGTGTCGGCATCGTGCACAAAGGCAATGTCCTTGTCAGGAAGACCCGCTTCGATCAGTCTTTGCAGCAAATCATCGTAGACGCTGAACCCTTTGCCCCCCTTGGGTGATGACAGATCGCAAAACACCATCTGGGCACCACGGAACGACGCTGTCCTGCGCCAGATGTCCATCACCTCGCGTACGCACGCGGCCACCTTGCCCTTGGCGTCAAACTTGGCCAGCGGTGCCACCAGTCGGAAATCCAGCGCAGCCTTGCGGCCGTCGGTGGTGATCGCCAGCATGTTGTCGTCCTGCGGCTTCACGTGGCCGCTGCGGATGGCTTCCGCCCGCAGCACCAGTGTTTCCACAAAGGCCTTGAGCGCCTTGCTGGCCGGGCAGGCCACAATCCGTGGCTTGCCCCCGCGCAATGGCGGGACTGGCAGGTTCAGCATCTCCGCCGTGCGGATGTCGGCCACTTCGCCGAACACCGCCATCAACTCGGGCACGTTGATGAACCGTGCAAACCGCGTGTGCATGCGGTAGCCGCTGCCGTCCGGTGCAATCTCCAGCGCTGTCACGCTCTCCCCGAAGGTGGCGGCCCAGGCATCAAACTGCTGCAACCCGAGTTCCTCCAGCCGATTCGGCTGCAGGTAGCGCATCATGGTGTGGATCTCCGCCATGGTGTTGGCCACCGGGGTTGCCGTTGCAAACACCACCCCGCGCTGCGCATGCCCGTGGATTTGCATGGTGTAGCGTGTTTTTAGGAACAGATCGAAGGCTCGTTCCGAGCTGGTCAGTGGCAGGCCCGCGACGCGTGTCATTTTGGTGAACCGGTACAGGTTTTTGTGCAGATGGGCTTCGTCGACAAACAGGCAGTCGACACCCATCAGCTCCCAGGTCAGCAGATCGTCCTTCTTCTGGTCTGCCAGCAGCCGTTCCAGCCGGGTCTTCCAGTTCTTCTTCATCGCTTCCAGTTGCTTGACGATCCGGTTGGACTTGTCATTGCTCTTTTCAGCGCGTACGGCCATCTCTAGCTCATGAAGGATCTCCTTGATAAAGCCCTCAGTGAATTGCGGTGACATCTTGATGCGCTCAAAGCTTGAGTGCGTGATGACCACCGCGTCCCAGTCGCCTGTGGCGATGCGCGACACCAATTCACGTCGGCAGTCGCCCTCCAGGTCTTCCTTGCTGGCCATCAGCACCGACGCGTTCGGGTAAAGCCGGACAAACTCCGCCGTGTACTGCGCCAGCATGTGGTTCGGGACCACATGGCACGGCTTGGTGATGAAACCCAGCCGACGCAGTTCCATGCTGGCGATCACGCAAACCGCCGTCTTGCCCGCGCCGACCACGTGGAACAGTCCGGTGTTGCCAGACTGCACGATGCGCCAGACGGAATCCAACTGGTGCGGATGCAGCGTGAAGCAGCGCGAGAATCCTGGCAACTTCAGGTGGGAGCCATCGAACTGCCGTGGCCGGGTGGCGTTGAACAGCTCGTTGTAGATCCGGCACAGCTTCTCTCGTCGCGCCGTGTCATCGAAAGCCCAGTTGGCGAACCGGTCCTTGATCAGACCCAGCTTCTCGCGTGCGGCCAGCGTTTCATCCGAATTGACGACATACCGGTCTGATTCGGGGTCCGGGTCGCGCACGGTGGGCACCTGCACGTTCAGCGCGCATTGCACCAGCTCCATTGCGTTCATCCGGGACGTACCGAATTCCTGCGTCACCTTGACGTTTTGGCGCGCGTTCCAGTCGTCGTAGCGCACTGACCAGGCTCCGGCCTCCGCCGAATAATTGACCTGGCAGTCCTTGAGGTCCAGCACTTCCTGGACGAAGGCTTCGACGTCCATAGCCGGGATCCACACCGCACCCAGGCGGGGTTCGATGGACGCTGGCGGCAGATCTTCGGGTTGCACCTGCTCCAGCGCGTCGATATTGCGCCGGTAGGCACTGCCTGACATCACGGCTTGCTTGAGCTTGGCTTTCACGTTGCCCGACAGGTAGGCATCGGCAGTTTTCCACTCAGAATCTGCCGGATCGAGAAATATCTGCCCAGCCTCGGTCAGCGCCAGCAGCACCGCGTCTTCAGGCGCGGCGAGCAGCCCGGCCATGTAGACGGGATCAACCCGGCCGCGCCATTGGATGGATGCTGCCAGCGCTTCGGTCGGTTCTCCCGCCGTGGTCGGCTCCACCACCCGTGTCAGCGTTCGCCGTGTGAACAGCGCCGCCTTCCTGGCGGTATCCGACTCTTCGTCGTAGTGCTCCAGCGACAACAACAGCGGATAGTCCGGGTCGCGCCGGAATGCCAGTGCATTGGCACGTGTGCTCAGACAACCATACTTCGCGATGTAACGGTCATAGGTGCCGTTGAGCAGGGCCCGCAGGTGTCCCAGTCGTCCATCGTTTCCTTCGGACAGTTGCGCGTCCAGCAAGGTTCTGGCGTAGTCGCGAATTGCGCACATGCCGGTGATCCGGCCTCGCTGTGTGGCGTTGAGCTTGTCATGCACATCGACCATCTCGCTGCCATCCACCCGATGCACCCGCCCCTGGTGAAGGCGGTAGCTGCCGGGGCGGGCTCCGGACTCGGCGGGCACCACCACGCGTAGCGCAGCCGGCTTCCTCACCAACGCTTGGTAGGCATCGACGGGAAGGAGGGCTATGCACTCAGGCAAAGCGGCTTCCAAATCACCGTCGAACACCGCGACCGGCACTTCGTCGTAGCCGTTGCTTTCCTGCCGGATTTGACCAATGCAGAATTCCGGGTGCTTGGCATACCAGGCATTGATCTGCAGGTATCTCTGATAGCACTGCGGGTCGCGCAATATCTCGGGTACTACATTGAGGTCCAACCAGGTGTCGTCGACTGTCTCGGCCCGCTGCCGCTTGCGCAGGAACAGGATGTCGGTCTGCACTTCCGTGGACGCGATGCCTGCGAAGGCACCTCGTGGGAGTCGGATTGCACCCAGCAACTGGGCTTGCGAACCCAGGTAGCGGCGCACGCTGTCATCTTGTGCATCCAGCGTGTAACTGGTGGTGATCATGCACACCAGTCCACCGGGCCGCACCAAATCCAGTGCACGACCAAAGAAGTAGTTGTGGATGCTGAATCGGGCGTAGGCCCGGTTGCTCAGGTCGGCGACCTGGTACTTGCCGAATGGCACGTTGCCGATCACCAGGTCAAACCAGTTGTCGGCCAGGGCGGTTTTTTCAAAGGGGGAAATCCGCACATCCACGCCACCTGGTGCATACAGCGCGTGCAACATGCGGCCGGACAACTGGTCGATCTCGACCGCCGTGACGCTGCTGTGTTCAGCGATGGCCGTTGGCATTGCGCCAATGAAATGGCCAACACCTGCAGCGGGCTCCAGAATGCGCCCGCCACTGAAACCAAAGCGCTGCACGGCCTGCCACATCGCCTCGATCACGTGGACCTCGGTGTAGTGGCTGTTATTGACCGAGGCGCGAGCGGATTCATACTCATCCGGCGTCAGTAGCGCGTTCAACTGACGCGCACGTTTGGCCCAGGCGGCGTCTTCGGCTTCCAAGTTGAAGCTGGCGGGCAAGCCACCCCAGCCGGTGTAGCGCAGCAGGGTGCTGCGTTCTTCCGGGGTAGCCGGGCGTTGCTCGGATTCGATCTGGCGCAGTGCCTTGATCGCGGCCAGGTTGGCCTCGAACTTGGTGACGCTGCCGCCCAGATTGTGCAAGTCGGCGCGGATCAGCCGCGGCCACAATTTGCGGATTGCCGTTTCTGCGGTGCCGCTGACTACACGCCAGTTGACACGTTGACGGGCGGGTTCGAGCAACTCATCAGCAGAACCTTCTTCCATTGAAGAGGCCAGTTCAGACGCCGGCGGTTCGGTCTCGATGAAAAGAGTTGAGGGCTCGGACGGCTCCGGACTGAACCCGGGTAACCATAGGGACGGCGCGGTATAGCGTGCCATGGGTGTGTTCTCCAAAAAATATGGGGAACACAGCCACCCACAGGGGAGACGTGCTCCCCGGGTGGGAATGAATGAGAGGGTCAGGAATGACCCGTTGTGTGCGAACGCGAGGACGCCGGACTCCCGGAGAAGCGGGCGGGCTCAATGGGCTAAGAAGGAAAAAATGGTCGACCGTCAGACGACGGCAGACGAATGTCTCAAGTAGGGCAAGAACCCAGGTGCGAATGACAGCCGCAGGGTGCAACGTCAAGAGGAAAGGCGGGTAACGACCGCAACGCCTGAGCTGACTCAGGAGCGCTCCGACGAGCGCGCTTTGGCTTAAGGCCAATATGCGTAATCAGTTTGCCTCTAAAGGACGGCGGATAACCGCGATGGTTTGATTTGCCAGCCTGAATCCCGGCAAGGGGAGGGGATTTCGCGTGGAAACTACTTGTTCCCGGTTCCTTGAGGCGACAGCGCCCAAAAAAGTCTTGGCGATCAATGTGGCTGATGGACAAGGCTCAGAAGCCTGCGGCGCAATAAAGCCTTGGCTATGACAATGCGGCAACACCGTGTCCCTGAAAAAAACCCTTGATAATGGAACGTTTTCAGCGTAGCAACTGACCCCAGCTCAGCAAACTGAACGTCACGCCTCCTTCACTACAAGCGCAGACCGACTCTGACCTGCACCGCTACCATCTGAGCAGACAATCAACTCTCGCTCTACCTGCTTGTCGGCACTTTCTTCAAGGATTAATCCCATGCCAATTTCCAACGCAACTGTCGCAGTCATTCAAAAAGCGGGCTCTGCTGTTTTCGATGCCGACATCGAACTCAAGGCCGCATTGCAGGCCTACTCTGAGCGGGTCGCTACGGCGATGGGGCAGGATCCTTTCAATGTTGGCAATGATGCGTTGTTTGAAAACTGGAAATCGTTGGCAAGGTTTTCTCAAACGGTTTCCCAGATCGAGCTGGAGCTCAAGAAGGTGCACAGTTTCATCACGGCACTGGTCGCCGATGAGCCGCATTCGGTGACGCCAGTTCTTGCCCTGACTGCGTCGCCTGATTTGACACCAATGGATTTGGTTGTCAAAAGTAAGGCACCGAAAGCAAGAGAAAAGTCTGCGCGCAAACAGTCCACCATCATCCTATCCGGACCGGAGAGTACGGCTCCTGTGGGGACTGTACTGAAGGGGAATGCCGCCGCGCTAATGCAATATTTTGAGACATTCTTAAATTCAGACGAATTCACTGCGATCAATCAGAGCGCAATTGCCTTGCAGATTGGGATTCCGCTGGGTTCGATGACTGCAGCCATTAAGCGACTGGTCGAAGGAGGTCGCATTGTGGCTGGCCCGGTGGGTGCCTTCAAGCTCGGGCGTATTGATTGACGAATTGCTTTGGGATTTTTTTTGCGAACTGGCTGGGAATTCACACTTCGTTCTAATACCCTGAATAGGGTATCAATGGGAGAGTTATGGCATCAATCGCTCAAAAGCACTTCAAGCCTTTTCTTTCGACTGCATTCCTGCAAGCTCAGCCTAAAGGAAAGTTGAACGCCAATCTAGCTCGCGCACTCCTTGATGAGATTGAGACGCTCGTCGAACCGCCGTCGAGCACTCCCCAGAAGGCGGGGGCACCCGTCAGAGCCATTGTCACTCTCTCGAAAGTAACAAAGCAAAGCAGCATGCACATCGCCAGCCTTGTCTATTCACAAACCAGCTCTCCAGCTTGGCTGCGCGGTACACAAGTGCAAGACACTGTGCATCATCTCTTAGTTATCGCAATATTGGACAACTTGGTTGCACTGGTGGTTTCAGATGGGCCTATGCGGGACGTTTTAGTAAAGGGCGTGACGGTGGCTGCTCCTCTGGGAAGGAAAGCAACGTCAGAAGCCTTTGTTGGCCCAGAGGCGAAGACGCTCTGGTTGAGCGGGGTTCATGCAAGCACTTCCGTCAAAGCAGATAGCAAGACACTCAGCGGCTCCGCGCTGGAGTATGCCCTCGACCCTCTCGGTGATCAGAGCTACGCATTGTCGGCCATTCGTAGCCAGCCATCGGTGATCGGATTGGGAAGCTCCACACGAAAAGCGGTAATTGGGGCCGCACCATCAAGTAGTCGTGTATGGCTCGGACGGCCAGGAGACTGGACAAACTTTGTCAAGCAGGTCGAGGCCTTGCTGTATCACCTTCAAAAGACACACACTCCCAGCAGTCTCTACAACTTCCTTTCACAACCTGTCACTGACCTTAGCGCAGTTAAGGCGGCATACGGATTGGCGGTTTTGCCTAGTGCCATGCTAGAGGAAGATTCTGGAATGTCGGAAGATGATCGACGCCACGCACACCGGTGGGCCTATGATGCAAGCTATGTTGTCACTGGCGGCTTGAGCCCGAACCTCGAGGTTGAAGTCATACTTGACGGCACGTCTCTCGGCACAGTTGATCTCAAGGTCACAGCGAACGCCGAAGGTCGCGTGAGTCTATCTCCGAGTTGGAAAGCAGCGGCCACTGCCCTGGATGAATTGCGCAGCGCATGCATCAAGTTCCTGGCCGATCCGAAGCAGGTAAAAATCTACTACAACAGCGGTCATGCAGTCGCCGACTGTGCATGTTTCGTTGTTGGCTGGACAGACCACTTGCTGGCTTGGGATTTTCATAATTTCACCGGGTACAACGTAGGGCAAGAGAAGCCGACTCTGGCTGCCGGTGTCAAGCTTGCGGATGCTATTGATGTGACCGCAACGGGTGGGTCTTCGCTGTTCACGTATGTGCAGCAGAAGTTGTTCACGACTGGATGGTTGGCTTGTGATGACGGTGCTATGGAGCTCGCGGACTTTGTGCACCTTGATCCTGTCACCGGACGAATCACTTTGATTCATGTCAAAGGAGCCGGATCCGAGAAAGCAAACAGAGAAGTCTCGGTGTCAGACTACGAAGTCGTCGTATCACAAGGCGTGAAGAACATCCGTCACCTCACACCATCAATCCTGGCTGCATCGCTAGCTGGCGGAACAAAAAAGGACATCGCGCGCGCGGTCTGGCTTGACGGCGTGAAGAAAGCCGACCGAAAAGACATGATTGCAGCAGTAAAAATGCTCCCTCCCTCCGCACCGCGCACGTTGATAATCTTGCAACCCAGGCTGACCGAAGCTGAGCACAAGTTCTGCGAGAAGGCCCCCTCGACATCTTCTCGCGGTCTAAGGTTCAAGCAATTGAACGCATTGATGCTGAGTGCTCGAATCGCGGCGATGGGTGCCGGGGCTGAGTTTGAGGCTATCGCAGCGAAATGAGTGTTGCGCCAGCAGGACAACGTCCAATAGACTTTACTGATGCCCGCTCAACTGGTCGATTCACAAACTGAATTCGGATACGTCGAGCGCCTGCTTTCCGGCGTTGAGCATGCATGGGCGAATGCCGGTTTCGGGTCGGTTGTGACAATTCAATTTTTCCGAACTGCGTTTGAAAATCCCCACCCGCATAACTACGACCCCCAGGAGCCTGACTTCCAACCAAAACGTACGCCGGCACGCTGAGTGTGTTTCAACACAGATGCAGATTCACCAACGACTGCTGGGAACGAGTCAGGGTCTTCGATGTCTGCACCACCAGCAGTTCGGTCGGCCCGGTGTTCCAGCACAGTTCGCCCTGTGCATCGTCAAACCACAGCTGCGCTTCTTTGAAGGTGCGGTATTGACGCGTAGAGATGGTCATGTCCACAAACTGTAGCGTGGTCACGGTCGCAGCATCAATCCACAACCATTGGAAAACACGGGACTTGGGTGCATCAGCGGGTTGATCCAGCCGCTTGATTTCTACAAGATGCCCTTGCGGCGCGGAAAACAGAAACAGAACTTCGTACAGCGGCGGCATAGGCAGTGGCGGCAAGGATGGTGCGGAGAAGCAGGTTGAATTCAGGCTGAATTTTGCCGCGAGATTTCCCAGTGCGACATGGAGCGATGCTATCGCACAGTGGGCTTGAAGAACGAGTGGCGCATGAGATTCTGAATGCATGGACAGCACTTCGCTGGTCCTTTTCAACCCTTCAGGAGTTCCCATGAAATTCTCGAAAGCCGAAATCGAAGCCGTTATCGAAGCATCTCCCCGCACCACCATCCCCTTCAACAAGCTGATCTTGTCGGTGACCTACCAGGCGCGTCCGGCTGGTAGCACGTCGAAGATGAGCATTGCCGAACTGGCGGCGTCCATCAAGGAAAGCAACGTCCTGCAAAATCTGATCGTGGTGAAAGGCGCACGCGGCCTGTTCGAGGTCTGCGCAGGTGGTCGCCGCCTTGAAGCGTTGACCCTACTGGTTGCCAGCGGCGACATTGCCGAGAACTACCCGGTGCCAGTGCTGATTGTTCCGGCCGACAAGGCCCTGATCGCTAGTCTTGCGGAGAACTGCTTCCATATTCCCCTCCACCCCGCCGAGGAGTACACCGCTTTTGCAAAACTGACTGCCCAGGGCAAGTCGGTCGAAGACGTGGCCGCCGCGTTCGGCGTCACACCGCTGGTGGTCAAACGCCGCATGAAGCTGGCCACCGTATCCCCCACGCTGATGGCGCAGTTCCGGGAAGACAAGATCGGTCTGGACTGCCTCATGGTGCTGGCTTCGGTCGATGACCACGACAAACAGGAACAAACTTGGGCCGGTATGCCAACCTGGAATCGCCGTCCCGACTACCTGCGCCAATTGCTCACGCAGGGCGAGATTGAGTCTGACCGTGACCCGGTGGCCAAATACGTGACCGTCAAAGCGTATGAGAAAGCCGGTGGCACCCTGCGCCGCGACCTGTTCAGCGACGACGACAAGAAAGCCTATCTGCTGGACGCCCCGCTGCTGGACAGGCTGGCGACTGACAAGCTGCAGAAAAAGGCGAAGCAGGTGTCCCTTGACGGCTGGAAGTGGGTCGATGTCCGCGTCCGTTACAACTACGACGAGTTCGTCAAGTACGGGGAACTGCGCAAGACCCGGCGCGAACCGACCGAGCACGAAGCCGCCAGCCTCTTGGAACTCGAAACCCGGGCGGCGGCGTTGAACGACCAGATGGAAGCCCTGGCCGAAGCAGAATCGAATGAGAGCGATGAAAACGGCGAATACGAGAAGCTGGAAACCGAGTTTGAGAGTTTGCAGGCGCAGATCAAGGCACTGGAAGACGCCCTCAGCGTCTGGCCCACCGATCTGATGGCCCAGGCCGGATGCGTGGTTTATGTCGGCAACGACGGCGCAGCGGCCCTCAAATGTGGCTTGGTTCGTCCCGAAGACCGTAGCGACATGGCGCAGGCGGCGCGACTGGCAGGCGAGGGCGGTGATGACGAATCGCTGGTGTCACTGCCTTCACCCAAGACCCGCCCAGTCCATTCTGACAAGCTGATGCGCCGTCTCACCGCCCACCGGGTGGCCGCAGTCCAGGCCGAACTGATGGATCGCCCCGACGTGGCACTGGCCGCGATCACCGCCCATCTGGCCGCGAAACTACTGGTCGATGGTTACTGCCGCCACTATGGCAATGACGACGCCCTGACGGTGAGTGCGACCAACGCCCATGCTAGCCTGCCGTCCGAAGCCGACGACATGAAGACCAGCGCTGCTTGGCAAAAGATGGATGCCGAGCGCGCAGCCTGGGCGGCACGACTGCCGGAATCGGTGGATGCAATCTTTCCGTGGGTGCTGGCGCAGGAACCCATCACTGTGCAGCAATTGCTGACCTTCCTCATTGCTTCGACCGTCACCGGTGTCTACGGTGTGGAGCGCAGCAAGCAGAGCACCGATGCGCTGGCTGTGGCATTGGGGCTGGACATGAGCAAGTGGTGGTCTGCCACCGGCCCATCGTATTTCAACCACGTGTCCAAGGGCCGCATCCTGGAAGTCGTGACAGAAGCAGTCGATGCCAATGCAGCCAGTCCGCTAGCGGTGCTCAAGAAAGATGCGGTGGTGACGGGGGCGGAGCAGACGGTGACTGGGATGGGGTGGTTGCCTTCGTGTCTTCGGACGGTGACTCAGCCTGGAGTCGATGAGGAAGCACTAAACGGCGTGCGGGAAGAGGCCGAAGAGGTGGCGTTACCGGTGTAAATGCGATCTCGCGTGCGAGGGCTTCAGTACAAAGGCGATGCGATGCGGGGTGAGAGAGAACCGCGTCGCCTTTTCTTTGTTGGACCGCTGCAGTCGTGGCTGTGGTGACCCTTGGTCTTGAAAAGTGTCAGAAATAAGAAGATAATTCTACCAATTAAGAGCTATCGCCATGCAAACCCTCGCCAAACAAGTGCTGGAGCACGCTTCCCGGTTGCCGGAAGGCACGCCTTTGGCTGCAAAAGAACTGCTGCACCTGGGCAGTCGAGCTGCGGTGGACCAGGTGCTGTCGCGTCTTGTGGGGCGCGGTACTCTGCTACGTGCAGGCCGAGGCATCTATGTCCTGCCCGTCGAGAGTCGCTTCGGCACCCGAGCGCCTTCAACTGTCAAGATGGTTGAAGGCCTGGCAAACCAGCGCGGAGAAACCATCGTTTCTCACGGTGCTGCCGCTGCCAATACGCTGGGCCTGACCACGCAAGTACCCATGCGGGCGGTCTATCTCACATCCGGACGCAGCCGCCAGTTGAAACTAGGCGCACAAATGGTCGAGCTCCGGCATGCGCCGATCTGGCAATTGATCTTTCCTGGTCGGGCTGCCGGTGATGTGGTGCGGGCATTGGCCTGGCTGGGTCCAGAAAAAGCCGCTGAGGCAATTCAGAAGCTGCGTTCCAAACTGCCATCGTCCGAGTTGGAAGAGGTCGCCTCGGCACGCGCCCGCTTGCCGACCTGGATGGCCCAAGAGGTCAGCGCCCTGGTAGCACATGGCTGAGTTCTTCCAGCTTCTCCCCGAAGAACGCTTGGAAGCGCTCAATACGGCGGCCAACACATCCGGCATTCCGCCGCACTTGCTGGAAAAAGACGTCTGGGTGGTTTGGGCATTGCGGCACCTCTTTACTGGCCCCTACGCGCAGCATCTTGTCTTCAAGGGTGGAACATCCTTGTCAAAAGCGTACGGTGTCATCCGCCGCTTCTCCGAAGACGTCGACCTGACTTATGACATCCGGGCCATCGCAAGCGATTTGATTGGCGATGCGAGTTCGCCTTTGCCGACAAGCAAGAGCCAGGAAAAGAAGTGGAGCAAGGAAATCCGTGCGCGCCTGGCAAGCTGGGTTGACGCCGAGATCGTACCCCGGCTCAAACAAGACCTTGCGTTGCAAGGTTTACCGGCAGCGGTCCGGGCCGAGGGCGACAAGGTTTTTATCGACTACGAACCACTGGCAGCCGGTACGGGCTATGTTGCGCCGTCCGTCATGCTGGAGTTCGGTGCCCGTTCCACGGGTGAACCCATCGAGCTACGCGCCATCCGCTGTGATGCTGCCTCGCATCTGTTGGGGGTGGAGTTCCCCATCGCTACGCCACAGGTCATGCGCGCCGAGCGAACATTTTGGGAAAAGGCCACGGCGATCCACGTCTTTTGCGCCCAAGGGGAGTTCCGTGGAGGTGACCGCTTCGCGCGACACTGGCATGACGTGACCCGGCTTGACGCTGCTGGTTTCGCCGACATGGCCATCGCGGACAAGGCACTTGCCCAGGCCGTCGCGGATCACAAAAGCGTGTTCTTTGCGGAGAAGAACCCCAAGGGCGATGTCATTGACTATCACGCGGCCGTATCCGGGGGACTACAACTGGTGCCTGATGACAACGCGCTGTCCAAACTGGCTGCCGACTACCAGCACATGGTGGATGACGGCTTATTCCTTGATGACGCGGAGTCCTTCGAGGCGTTGTTGGAGCGATGCAGAGTCATTCAGCACAAGGCCAATGTGATTTGATTATCCCAATTGAATGGGATCGCCAGTCATTGGCGGACGCTGCGTGCGGTCCTGGTCTTTGATCAACATGGCAGCGCTTGACGGGTGATTTGTAAGCTTACTGCGCATTACAACTGACTGACCTAAATATGCGCCAGCCGATCTGATTCTCGAATGGCCGGCCAGTTCGGCCACCGCTTGCCGCGCCGCTTGGTCAACCTCTGCTGGCAAGTCCCCACTACGTCGCACCGGCGGTGGTTGCCCCGTCAACGCCTCAAAATGCTCAATCAGTGCCTCGTGGCGTAATCCATGCGCCGTGACGCCCAGTTCTCGAAACGTAATCCCAAATTTCTCCAGCACATAGTCAAAGCGACGCAGATTCTTTTTCAGGTCATTGACTGGGTCACCCAAATAGGCATCCTGGTTGCGCACAAGACCTTGGGCGAGATCGACCGCCGCCAATCTGGCGGGGCTGTCCAAGGGGACAAAACGCACCCTTCCGCCCTTGCCTTTGATCCTCACATACCGATCCGCTGTCTTGTGATCGAGGGGCAGACCCGTTTCGCTGAAAGGCAAGACGTGCTCAAAGGGCCGGAATTGGATGGACTCCTTGCGCCGCAGCCCCATGGCATTGATCAACCGCAGCGAAGCGCCGACATACCGGTCGTAGGCGCAGACCCGCTCAATGAGTTCCTCAATATCGATTCCGGCTGCAGACCAGCTTTTGTCCCGCTGCGCATATTCATGCCGCTGGTATTCCTCCAAGCTCAGGCCGTAATGCGCTGGCCCCCGCACAAAGCCATGCTTGCCCATCCACATGCCCAAGCCCCGCAGGAAACTCAGGTAAGTCTGAATCGTGGCAGGGGCCAGATGCTCCCGCTGCCAGACCAGCACCATGGCGTGAATGTGTTTCTGTCCCAGGTTGCGTGGATCGGGAATCGTGTTGAACCCGGCTTTGGCTTTCAGGTCACGAAAGAACCGCCGAAGGAACTGGGCGCGTTCATAGCGCGTCTTGTGGGAAACGGTTTTCTCCAGCGAGGTGTGCAGGGTGTTGAAGAGTTCCAGCAGCACCTCCAGTACTTTGAGTGGTGGTGCCTTGCCAGGCTGATAGTCCGCAAGGATTTCGGGGACAGTCTTGTTCGCCCATTCCTGGCGGCGGGTGGGTTCACTGACTAACAGACGGCCGGGGCTGACAGAGCCTTGTTGCCGCCGACGAGAAGATTTGTTTGGCATGGTGTTGTCTTCCATTTCGTGGATGTCCACCCGCCGCCCGAACGGCGGGAAGGTGTTGAAAGCGTGGAATCGCAAAGCAGTCACCTGCCGGACGGATTCCGTCGCCCGGCAGATCAGTGGTCAAAATTTCGGCACAGCACGCGACCATCACATTCGCTGCACCTACCCAGGGTTTGCCAGCCAGCGCTTCTGCGCTGGCCAGCTCGGTCTTCCTTAAAAATGAAACATGTGATCCGTCCCACCTGTGCATTTCTGCAACCATGGGGTTGGTGATGCCGGTCCGCCTCAAGGGCGGCAAAGGGCATCCGTGACAAGGTCAGGCCTTGCACGTACTGATGGATCAGTTCTGGATTCGTAGCGCCATCCACTCGCATGGGTCCACCCCTGACCGAAAGTCCAGGGCGGTACCGAGTTTGTGAGCGGGAACGCACGGGGAGCCTAATGAGGCAAACACAACCGCGCGCTGCGTAAAACGCGTGCTCAAAGGATGGCGGGAACAGGGGTGCGGCATCGGGTGCCGACCTGGTGCTCGAAAACCGTGGCGCGTTTCAGGGAACGCCCAGCGAAAAGTGCTGGCAAGGCCACAAGGGGTTGCACTACAAAAAAACCACGAGGCCATCACCTCAGGGGTCAATGGCTATTCCGGTTCGATGACTGGAGTTGGTGGGGCAGGTAACGACTGCGACGCCTTGCGCTCCTCGATGGAGCAGGGCCGGGATGGCCCTCGGGAACCTGTAGTTGACGCCGACCCAGAAGATGAGTCAAGCGGGCGTGCCGGAAACAGAGCCGATTTCCCGTTGGTTTTGGGTGGCGATTCAACGACCGGGACGTGTCCGTGAGCCGAGTTTATTGTCCCGAAGGGATTGAAAGTGAGGCTGCATGCGGGCTTGACAAGGGAAATTGCTGCCTCTGGTCCCGAATGGGACTGCTAACGGTGTCGACCTTGAATTCGATGCGATGGCCCCCATCCGGCGCGAAGGGGTTGACGCGACAACTTTGGGTGAGACCGTAGTGACACACACGTAGCCTCTGCCAAATTCGATGACTACAGGTGTCACAGCAATAACGACATTTCGTATGTCAGGTGACACCAGTTCAGACCTGATGTCGACATCGAGCTCATTCAGTGGTGATTGCGTGTGGCGCGGTCAGCTTGCGATGTCGATGCTGATCAACCTGAAACCATGGTTTGGAGATTTTTATGGAATTAACTGTCAGAGCGGTGGATGTCGGATCGGGCAACACCAAATTCGTGACGCATGCAGACGGTACAGACATCCGCTGCGCCAGCTTCCCTTCAGTCGCGTACCCGTCCAGCGACGATTCACCCTCGTGGCCAGCCAGTGAACGAAAGAAAACCGTGTGTATTCCCATCGGCCAGTTGTTCTATGAGGTCGGGCCGGATGTGAGTCTTGCGGCCGACACCTTTCGGGCAAAGCAACTGCATGACGAATACACCGAAACACCGGAGTATATGGCGCTGCTGCGCGGTGCCCTCAGCATGATGAAGGTGAGCCACATCGATTTGCTGGTGGTCGGTTTACCGGTGGCGCTGTTGGCTGTCAAGAAGGCCTCATTGGAGAAGGCGATGGTAGGGCGGCATGACATTGGCGGTGGCAAAGCCGTGACAGTGGGAAAAGCATTGGCTGTGGCCCAGCCACAGGGGGCATTGGTCCATTTCGCCTCCGAGCATCAGAAGATGGCGACGATCGGCAACGAGCTGAGCCTGATCATCGATCCTGGGTCTCGCACCTTCGATTGGCTGGTGGCGCGCGGGATGCGTCTCGTGCAGAAGCAAAGCTACTCGTTCAATCGCGGCATGTCCGACGTGCTGCGGCTGTTGGCCGCAGAGATTACGAAGGAGATCGGTTCACCTTACCGGGATTACGACGCCATCGACCTGGCACTGCGCACGGGCAAACATCCAGTGATCTTCCAGAAGCCCTATGACATGAAGCGTCTGCTGCCGCTGGCAGAGACGGTTGCTGAGCAGGCCGTGTCGACGATGAAAGAGTGGATCGAGGCCCCGCATAGCCTGCAAAACATCATTCTCGTGGGCGGGGGAGCCTTCTTGTTCAGGAAGGCGGTGAAGGCGGCCTTTCCAAAGCACCGCATCCATGAGGTGAAAGAACCCATGTTCGCCAATGTGCGTGGCTTCCAGCTTGCGGGGCAGAACTATGCCCGTAGCGCGATGGTGGTGCTAGTGCGGGAGCGTGTACAGGAGCCGCAGGGAGACGGGCAATGACTATTGACGCACTGAAAGATACCAAGCCCATTCGTCTTGTGTTCGAGCTGGCACGCGCTGACCATCCGCGCCTGTACGACGATCTGGCGCAATTCCACAAGGGCACCAAGCGGGTTAATCGCCTGCGTGTATTGGCCTATGACGGCTTGCTGGCGCAAAAAGGGGTATTTGCAGGGGCCGACCACGCTTTCCGCCATCAGGTGTTGTCGGGCGACGCACAGGAGGGCAACGGTGAAGTCACCAACGACCTGTTCGCACCCTCGATCAAGGAATGAGGTGCCTATGAAGAAGCTTAGGCATTCAGGATCAGGCCGCCGATGGGTCAGTGCCTCGGAACTTGCCCAAATGGGAAAGTGCGAGCGGCTGGTCGCGTTTGAGCATCTTTACGGATCTCGCCGGTCACCAAGGCAAGAGAGGGACAGGTGCCAAGGACTGGTCGAACACGAACAGTTCTACAGGCAGGGACTGGCGGCAACGTCTGCCCACAGTGTGCGAAGGGTGCCACGTGTTGTTGACACCTGCTTGTTCGGCGAATTTTGGCTGACGCGGATGTCGAGCCGCTGGTCTGTACTTCAGCGCCTTATTCATCTCATCGTGCCCACTTTGGTGCGGAGTGTTCAAGGGTGGACCGGCTTGCGCAGAGGTGAAAAATGACGATGCCTGCCTGGGTGAGCTTTGGCACCGCTGTCCTTGGCATGTGCATCGTTGTGGTGCTGGTGCACCGACGCTCGCCGGTGACCATGGCTATCGAAACGGAGCGCGCATCCAGGCCGGAAGAGCTGTCAGACGCGAAGCTGGTGCACATAGAGAGGCTGTTTCATGTGTCCAACCCCGTCGGACTGGTTGCCAGACTTGATCGGGCATACCAGATGCCTTCGGGTGTGGTCGTGCTGGTGGAATTTAAGAGCCGGTGGATAAACAGGCCTTTCCTGTCAGACGCAATCCAGCTCTCTGTTCAGAAGATTGTGGTTGAGGGCCAGACGCGACAGGTCGTGGCGTCTCACGGGTATGTCGTGGTCAAAGCACCGGGCATGCACGCCCCGCAGACAGTGCATCGCGTGGAGCTGATGTCCGATGTACAGGTACTTGCCTTGATCAAGCGGCGCGATGACGTTCTTGCTGGGCGGGTTGCGCCAAGGTACCCCGAGTCCCGAAAGATGTGCCGCACATGTGCATTCAGATCGCAGTGCACTGGTTGACCCCGCCTGGGGTGCGCAAGTTCGAGCGCCGTTGATTTGGCGTGTTTGGGTGGGCGCCCCAATAAGCCGGTTGCCTTGATCTACCAAACATGGGGTTGCAGCCGAGATTTTGAGTGTTCTTATAGATATGTCCAAGGCAATTCCTTGGGCGTTAACGAATGGAAATGGAGGAAAAAAATGGCTGGCGGAATTGAAAAATTAACAGCCCTTAAGGTCGCCCGTCTTTCCAAGCCTGGGAGATACGGGGATGGCAAGGGACTCTGTTTACAAATTACCAAGACTGGCGTGAAGAGCTGGGTCTTCCGATTCGAGCGAGATGGGAAAGAGCGCTTCATGGGTCTGGGACCGCTGCACACGGTGAGCCTTGCGGATGCCCGGGAGAAGGCGCGCGCGGCGCGGGCCAGTTTGATCGAAGGCATGGACCCTCTTGCGAAGCGACATGAAGCGGTTGCTTCGAACAAGGCTGAGCAAGCGAGCAACCTGGATTTCGACACTTGCGTCCGACTGTATATCGCAAGCCGCGAGGCCGAATGGAAGAACCCCAAGCACCGACAGCAATGGGAAAACTCATTGAGGATGCATGTGTCCCCGCACTTTGGTGCCATCCATGCGCGCCGGATCGACACGCCACTTGTATTAAAGGCCTTGGAGCCGATCTGGAAGACCAAAACAGAAACGGCTTCGCGTATTCGGGAGAGGGTAGAGCGCGTTCTCTCGTGGGCGACCACCCGGGGATACCGCGAAGGCGACAACCCGGCGCGTTGGAACGGGCACTTGGAGGAACTGCTGCCCAAGCCGTCGAAGCTCAAGAAGGTTCAGCATCATCCGGCATTGCCTTTTGCTGAGATTGGCGACTTCTTCAAGGCCGTAAAGGCTGAGAAAGGCGTGGGAGCGCGGGCTCTGGAGCTTACGATTCTCACTGCTTGCCGGACAGGCGAGGTGCTCGGTGCACTGTGGGACGAAGTGGATCTGGAGAACCGGCAGTGGACTATTCCACCGGAAAGGATGAAGGCGAGCAGGCCGCACAGGATTCCACTGGTCACGTCGACGGTTGCATTGCTGAAACAGCAGGCAGGTCTAGATCCCGTATTCGTATTTCCTGGGGCCAAACAGGGAAAACCGATATCCAATATGGCGATGCTCATAGTGTTGCGGCGCATGAAGCGCAATGATCTCACTGTCCACGGGTTCCGCTCAACGTTTCGAGACTGGGCGGCAGAATGCACAGACTACCCGAGCGAAATGGCCGAGCTTTCTTTGGCGCATACTGTGGGAACCGCCGTGGAGAATGCCTACAGGCGAAGCGACCTCTTTGAGCGTCGTCGCCAGTTGATGCAGGATTGGGCAACGTGGTGCTCAACGCCTGGAGTCAATCCGAAGACGCCAATCGAAAGCGTTGAGGAATCGGTTTCGTGAGGCCGCTTCAAGTGGCGTGAATGACGCCTCCGCCCAATTCAACGGCCCCCGTTTTCATACCCGGATGCGACAAAGATTTGGTGGGATTTAGTGAAATGTCGTGGGACGACGAAAACCGCTGCAGACCGCGTCAATGCTGGGTTTGTGGCACTTCTTGAGACGTTATGATGATGTCCGTTTGTAGCCGTCCACTCCGCCAAAATTGGAAAGCCATCAGTCGAAAGATTGATGGCTTTTTCTATTTTGGCCCAGACTACTTGGCGGCCAGACGCCACAGCGACGTCACTTCCGCAGCACGCGCCACGTGCAAGGGATCGCTTGTGTCCTGAGCCTTGGAGTGCACGGGCTTGGCGTCGAGCCGGCCCACGACGTGCAGTCCTGCCTGTTCAATCGCGGTCAGCAACTCCGCGCGCGAGCGCAGGCCGAGATGCTCGGCCAGGTCGGACAGGATCAGCCAGCCTTCGCCACCTGGCGCCAGGTGCACGCCCAAGTCCTTGAGAAACCCCATGAGCATGCGACTGCCCTCGTCATACACCGCGTGTTCAACCGGTGAACTGGGCCGCGCGGGAAGCCACGGCGGGTTGCAGACGATGACATCGGCCAGGCCTTGCGGGAACAGGTTGGTCTGCTCCAGGTGAATCTGTTCGTCCACCCCCAAGCGCTGCAAGTTGTCACGTGCGCAGGCCATCGCACGCGGGTCCAGGTCGGTGGCAGTGGTGTGAGGAACGCCGCTGCGGGCCATGACGGCCGCCAGCACACCGGTGCCCGTGCCAATGTCGAACGCGGTGCGAACGGTCTTGGATTTCAGTGCAGTGGCGACGAGCGCAATGTATTCCCCGCGCACCGGAGAGAACACGCCGTAGTGGGGGTGGATGCGGTTGTTGGGTGCCACGCCCAGCGCGGGAATTTCGACGCCGTTCTTGCGCCATTCGTGCGCGCTTATCAGGCCCAAAAGCTCGCGCAGCGAGGCGACAGACACCCCGGCGGCGGGATCGGCCGCGCCCCAGCTTTCGGTACAGGCCTGACGTGCATCGGGCGCGCGCCGCAGCGCGATGCCGAAGTCGGGGTTGAAGGGTATCAGCACCATGCCAAGGACCCGTGCCCGTTGCGCCTGGGCCTGGCGGTGCAAGTTGAAGGCGCTTTGCGAAGGGTCCGTCGATTGAGTTTGCGCCGCGATCGCCACCTTCGCAGTTTGCTTGCGGTGGGTGCGCTTGGCGGGTTGGTCGACGCGGCGTGCCATGGCTTGCAGCAGCTGACGGGCGTTTTGAAAGTCTCCTTGCCAGAGGAGGGCCGTGCCCTCGCAGGCCAGGCGGTAGGCGGCGTCCGCGGTGATGGTGTCATTGGCCACCACTACCTTCCTGGGTGGCGGCGCGGCGCGCTCGGAGCGCCACAGCGCCGAGCAGGCTTGCCCGGAGTCGGTCCAATGCAGCCCGGCTGGTTGCGTGGCAGTGTTGTCGGAACCGAAAGCGGTGGGGATAGCGGGCATGGAGCGGCGTAAAACGTGGTGAGGTTGCCATCCTTTTAACAGATGGCCACCGCGCGTGATGCCGATCACCCTACAGGTTGCCCGCCAACAGCCGGCGCAAGACGGTGTCCTTGAAGCTGTGGGCGTCGGCCAGACCCAGGCGCTCCAGGTAGGCCTGTGGCATTTCCTTGGCTTCCCAGAAGCTCTTGAATGCCAGTGACAGCAACTCCGACGGATGCTGGCTGGCGTGTTTGAGTTTCTTGA